>ERZ1026957.659-NODE-659-length-14610-cov-19.069667_pt1 | contig 14610 bp, 10 predicted proteins | sample MGYA00519300_ERZ1026957 | MGnify/ENA primary metagenome ERZ1026957 (study PRJEB26926, sample SAMN06164520) | human gut metagenome | biome: ENVO:00009003; feature: ENVO:2100002; material: ENVO:00002003 | host: Homo sapiens | place: USA | collected 2012 ...
AATATAAGTTATTGATTTACAGACGATTAAATGTTAATTTAACGCAGTATTGTTATATTATTTTATTCGATTTATGCTTTGATTTTTAAGTTGGTGACAAAGTTACACTTTTTTGTTGAGATAACCGCATCATCTGGCAGAAAAGTTTAAAATATTTATCCTTTCGTGCCAACATTACCACTTTCAGTCCGCTGGCACATAAGTTGCAAAAACAGAGAGTGAAAGCTGAAGCTAAAAGATAAAGGAGTTCGGAAGAACAACGGAGTTTCGAGGCGAAAGCAAAAAAATAACAAGAATATTAACAAACAGAAATCCCCGACGGAACCGTAAGGAACCGAGAGGACGAGTAAAATAAAATTTGGAGGTTTTAATTATGTTGTTAGCACGTAGAAATAATGATTCAGATTGGTTGAGTAACTTCTTTGATGATACTTTATTCAATACCGAAGTAATGTCACGTATGAATGCTACTGCTCCTGCCATTAACATCAAGGAGACAGATAAGAATTACATCATGGAGGTTGCAGCTCCTGGCTTGAAGAAAGAGTGGGTTCGTGTAAACATCGATAACGATGGTAATCTGAACATCGCCATCGAGAACAAGATGGAACACAAGGATGAAGACAAGCACGAGCACTATCTGCGTCGCGAATTCTCTTACAGCAACTACCAGCAGTGTTATACGCTGCCTGAGGATGCTGATCGTGAGAAGATTTCAGCAAAGGTAGCTGATGGTATACTCGAGGTCGAGATTCCAAAGCTTACTCCTAAGGAGGAAGCTAAGACTACAAAGAACATCGAAGTCAAATAATCATCTCCCATAAATGATGGAGGCAGATTCCAAAGCAATTTGGAACCTGCCTTTTTTTGTGCCCTTACCTGAACCATCGCATTTTTCATCTACCTTATTATCATGATTTTTATCCATCCATCGGGATATTTCTTCCATAAATCTTGCGGGGTTCATAATTAATATGTAATTTTGCAGGCAGAAGAGCAGATATCAAAGTTTCTGCTTATCCGTAACGGAGAAGATATGGGCTATCATTTCCTGTTGCCCATACGCTACGTAATATGTATATTTATAAACAAGCAAGTTGATATTTATTCACTTGCGAAACTTCAGATTAAAGATTAAGATTATGGCAAAGCAAAGACAGCGTCTGGTAGAAGTGCCGTTCAACAAGACGGATTGCGGCGTAGATTTCTACATCAACACAGCTTATGGCGGCGAGTGCCCTTGGGTGCTTACGGAGCATGAAGTGTTCAAGACCGACTTCTTCGAAATATTTTTCATCAAGAAAGCTAATGGATACGTTCTGATAGACTACAGGAAGATAAACCTGAAAGATGGTATGGTGCTCTTTGTGAAGCCACACCAGCAGCAGGAATGGCACATTGATGAGGCGGCTCTCGAGTACGAATTTCTGATATTCCGTGAAGATTTTATGCGAACCTTCATTGCCGACAAATTCTTTGTCTATCGTCTGCAATACTGCCAGCAGACCGAAACACCGCCCTATTTGATGTGTTCGGGAAATGAATGCGAAGAATATCAGCGGCTGCTCAAGAAAATACGGGCAGAGCTTCGGCAGCCTCAAGCCGACAGCTACCACATCATCGTCAGCGTACTCTACTATCTGCTGGCAATTATGAATCGCCATTACACCCTTGAGTATCAATTGCCTCTGGCTGCTCCTAAGAATTATTATGCCTTTCAGTTTGTGGAATTGATGGAAACCCACATCCGGAAGTTGCAACGTGTGCAGGACTACGCCTCACTGCTCAAGATTAGCCGCATCACCCTGAACCATAGCGTGATGGCGCAGTATGGAGTATCGGCTACCTATCTGCTGAAACAGCGACTGCTGGCAGAAATCAAAAACGAACTTCTGTTCACCGACAAATCTATAAGTGAGATAGCCTATGCTTTCAACTTCTCCGAACCACCCCACCTGATGCGTTTTTTCAAGCAGCAGACGGGCAAGACATGCAGAGAATTCCAAGAGGACTATAAGAATGGTGTGTATGAATGAGAATAATTTATATTCATAAAATAATAAATCCCGGCAGGAGATAGCATTCAGCTATTCTCTTGCTGGGATTTTTAGCAATATAGCTTAGCCCCTACCTGTTGGCGGAACTAATTTAATGATGATGCTCTTCTCCGTAGCCACCGGTGTCGATGTGGTTGTGGCGATTATGCTCACGACTGTCGGATTTTCCGAAGGTATAGGTGATGGCCAGACGTAATGTGCGACCTCCCGACCATTTGCGGATTGACTGCGTGTAGCCGTTCCCATAAAGGACATTGTTCGTCTCTTTTGAGTTGAAAATATCCTTGCAGAGAAGCGATATACCCCAAGAACCGATATTTTTGCGTACCCCGGCTTCGACATCCCAATCAGGTTCCAGCGTCCCCTGCGCGGTGATACGGCGCGAATTATAACGGCCTGTGGCCTGGAAAGTCATGTTCCACGGCAGACGTACCGATGCCATACAGCGCACATCCCACACAAAACGGTTCTGTTTGTCACCATGTACGGCATAGAAGCTGTCGTGCAACGGATAGACTGCACTCCAAGCCTTGAGATGACTATTGTAAAGGTTCAATGTGGTGGTGAGTGTCAGCCGTCTGAACAGCAGGTTACGGGATATAATCTCCACTCCAGAGTTTACCATGTTGCCCACGTTGGCGTGACCGTAATACATCGTGTTTACATTGGGGTCTGAAGCCATAGGCGCGAGAAAGCTGACATGGCTTATCATATCGTTGTTGGTACGTAGATAGCCTGACACGGAAAGCATGTGTCCAGTCCAATTCTTGATGTACGACAGTTCCACGGCATTGCTGTACTCGGGCAGGATAAGCGGGTTTCCAAGATGTACTTCCGAAGGGTCAGAAATATTCTCAAAAGTATTGAGCTGGGGACCGAAAGGACGGCGTATGCGGCGGGAATAGTTCAACTTCAGCTCATTGTTGCCAAGAAAAGACCAGCCTATTGAAGCCGATGGGAATAGCGCGAAATCATTTTTCTTGAAGAGAGCAACGTCCGCATCTGTCTGGCCGTAGCCCAAAGAACGTGTCCGTATCTGCCACATTTCTCCACGAAGTCCAGCAGAGAAGGTCAGGTGTTCATAGCTACCGGAAAAGTTTACATACAGGGCAGAAATGTCCGTGTCGTATTTGAAACGATTATAGAGCTCGTCAAGAGGTAAAAGGCCGTTCTCGTCAGGACCTCCTGCATACGATGACGGACTGTTCTCGTGGTTGTAGTTGCCCTTATAGCCGGCTTCTAAGCGCAGCCACGGCAATGCCTGTAATGAATAATCAAGCGCTGCTTCCCAGTTGCTGATTTTTACATCCTGATGCTGGCTTTGCCAGATGGATTCCTCCGTGCCGTCATCCCAAGTCTCATTTTCCTGAAACAGGTTGTCATTGGGACCCCTCCATATATTATAGCTCACGTTCATGTCGATAAAATGGTTGGGATTGAACGTGTGCTTGTAACCAAGCATGACGTTTGCACCACGAGTATCGCCACTTTCACGCATATTATTGACATTGCCGACCCATTGCCCCGGCACATTGCTAAGGTGAGTGGTTGTCGTACATCCCCATTTGTGTCCGAGCATTCCGATTGCGCTCAGGTAAACTTCATTCTTGTCATCAGGTCTGAAATTCGTACCCAGACGAAGGAACATGCTGTTTTCATGCTTCTTGCTATCGCCGTCTGAGTTGAGATACGTTCCATTGTCATAACTGCGGCGCGATGCCGTGCCTCCGGGTACATGTTGGGTTTTAAGTCCGATTCCAGCGAATGATTCAAACTTGCCTTCGTTGTAATTGAAATTAAGATTCACGTTTGCCGTCCCGCGTGTATCCACATTAGCCTCGGCGTTGCCAAAGTAACCATGACGGTGATCTTCCTTCAACCGTATATTGATGATTCCGGCAGTTCCCTCCGTGCTATGCTTGGAAGACGGATTCGTCATGACCTCAATGCTCGCTATGGCTTCAGCAGGAAGCTGACGAAGTATTTGGGCACGGTTGTCATCGTTCATCCCCATCTTTTTGCCATTTATCCACACAAGTACATCGGCATTGCCACGCAATGATATTTCTCCCTCGCTGTTTACATCAACCGACGGGACAGCGGCAAGAAGTTCATCGGCAGATGCACCAGTGGCGTTTATGTTTGAGCTTACATTGAAAATCCTGCGCTCCGCATTGACCGACAACTGGCTTTTCTGCCCGGTGACGACTACTTCCTGAAGCAACTTGGTGTCCTCTGCAAGTTCTATTTTTCCAAGATTTATCTCCGAATTCCCTATTGTGATTTCACGTTCCTGTGTGACATTACCTATCATGCTGACACGGACAATATATTTTCCCGAAGGTGCATTGGGGATAATAAACACTCCGTTCTCATCGGTTGTGGTGCCAATAGGCAGTAGCGCACCTGTTTCCGCTTTCACAAGAACGACTGTAGCGAAGTCAAGAGGTTCGGATGTCGTCTTATTAAAAACTGTACCTGTGATGTTGCCATCGGCATACGCACTTCCTGAAATCATCAGGAAGGCTGTTGCTAAGGAAATCGATATTTTTTTTCTCATATTCTTTTATAATTTTGTTTTCTGGGTGCAAAATTACGCAATCTCCAATGCAACCCATTTGCAAAGATGAATCGGAGGCTTCATCCTTAGAAATAACTTCCGCAAATATCGTCTTGAACGCTTGTTGTTCTATCTGCAAAGATAATCATCGGTATTGATGTTGAAATCTACACCACATTCCGTTTTGCTGAAAGGAACTTGTATAAGTTCTTGGGGGGTGACTCTCTAATTTCATGCAACAAATGTACGAATAATTAATGATTTATCAAAATGGTAGAACATATATTATTAATGGTAGAATGTGTCTCTGTTTTTTGCACTACCTTTGCACTCGTAATCAAAACAAATAGCATTATGAAAGAAATTAAAATTGTAGAAAAAGGTGAGAACTTCACCACGGTGAACGTAGGTAAGTTGAATGAAATTAAGGAATATGAGTTGGCTATGGGCAATTTCTCTATCCCGGGAAAGATGTTTGCCGGACATGCACTACAAGCAACAGGCGCAGAATTGTCTTTCCAAAGTCTTGCAGCTGGGCAGGATTATGGCACACGTCATACCCATAAAACCCACGAAGAGCTTTATTTCATTCTTAAAGGTGAAGGCATTTTCGATGTAGACGGCAAACGATTTCCCGTTTCAGAAGGAAGCATCGTGAGAATTGCGCCCAATGGCAAACGTGCTTTCAAGAACACAGGCAGCAGCGAAATGCTCGTGCTTTGCGTACAATATAAGGCAAATTCATTCTCTGATGATGATGAACCTCTGAAGGATGGTATTATGTTGGAAGCCAATGTTAAACTTTAATTTTAATAAACAATGAATATCCAGCAAGTAAGAAACGCAACGATAATCGTTGAATATGGGGGAAAGAAAATTCTGGTCGACCCCATGTTGGGAAAGAAAGGCAGCATGCCTCCTTTCCCCTTTAGTAGAAATCAACACCTGCGCAACCCACTTCATGAACTACCTTTTCCTGTAGAAGAGATGCTAAAAGGTGTGGATGCGGTGTTGCTTACACATCTACACGATGACCATATCGATGAGGCAGCCTATGAAATGATACCTAAAGATATGCGATTTTTAGTGCAAGACGAAAACAATCGGCAGGTGGTGATGTCGCATGGATTTAATCATGTGGAAGTTGTCGGCGACAATACAAGGGTTGGGGAAGTGAGCATACAAAAGGCCGAAAGCCAGCATGGTAATTTCATCATGAAGTATCCTGCCGGACATACAGCGGGTTATGTATTCACTCATCCACAAGAAAAGACGCTCTATCACGCCGGAGATACCATCTGGTATGCTGGTGTGAAGCGCAATTTGAAGCGTTTTCGCCCCAAGGTTATCACCCTTAATGCAGGTGGCAATAGCTTTCGCTTGGGTGGACGCGTTATTATGAACGATGAAGATGTGGTAAAAGTTGCTGCAGCTGCACCTGATGCAAAGTTATTTGTGACGCATCTTGAAGGCGTGAACCATAATAGCGTGACGCGTGAAATGGTGAGAAAGCGTGCGGAAGTGGCAGGAATTTTAAACCGCGTCTTTATTCCTGAAGACGGTGAAACGGTAGAGTATTTATAAAGAATAAAGGAAGAAATATGGTAAATACACTCATTAAAACGAAAGAGGTGCGTGGCATCATGACCAAGTCCAACCTCCCTGTTGGTGGCTATTCGGTGAATCCATACGTGGGTTGCACCCATGCTTGCAAGTATTGTTACGCCTCATTCATGAAGCGCTTCACAGGACATAAAGAAGAATGGGGCACTTTCTTAGACGTGAAGCATTGGCCTGCAATCGAGAATCCGAAGAAATATGCCGGACAACGGGTGGTTATTGGATCAGTGACCGATGGGTATAATCCCGAAGAAGCAACGTTCCGCAGGACACGTAAACTGCTTGAAGAGCTCAAAGACAGCGATGCAGAAATACTCATTTGTACAAAGAGCGATCTCGTGTTGCGCGACCTTGACCTGCTCCGGCAAATGAAGAAAGTCACCGTATCGTGGTCAATCAACACGCTTGATGAGACATTTCGTGCCGACATGGACAAGGCCGTGAGCATAGAGCGGCGCATCGCAGCCATGCGAAAGGTCTACGAGGCGGGCATCCGAACCGTTTGTTTTGTGTCGCCCATCTTCCCTGGCATCACCAATTTCAAAGCTATTTTTCATAAAGTGAAAGATATTTGCGACCTCTTTTGGCTTGAGAACCTCAATCTGCGGGGTGGTTTTAAGGCCAACATTATGGGTTATATCAAATCATACTATCCCCATTTGTTCCCACTTTATGAAGAAATCTATTTGCATAAAGACCGAACATATTGGAAGCAATTGGAGCAAGAGGCTGCGAAAATGGCGCAGGAGGCTCAATGTAAGTATGTGGATAATGAATTGCCTTACGAACGAAGTCCCAAAGGATATCCCTCGATAGTGAATTATCTTTATCACGAAGAAATCAGAGGGTCAGGAAATACGGGTAAAAGGAATGTTATGCAATAAAACAGATGCGTATCTCTACTGTTGATAGACTAACTACTTATAAGGCTTTCGGTATACTTGAAGGCCTTAAAAACATAGTTGTGTGTAGTTAGACGGTAGTAATAACCATTCCTACTTTCTGCCTACAATACCAACCCTTTCTCTTTCACTGTATTATCTTTCCTTGTAGTTATGTAGTAAGATAATATCGGTGAAAGAGAAAAGCATATCAATTGATACTGCCACTTCCATATAGGAATATCTGCTCCCTCACAGGTATAGGGCGTTGCAGTTCGCGACAGATGTATTTTCTGAACAAGTGTACTTCCTTGATGTCTATACCGATATGGCTTTCTTTCTCCCTGATGAGCATATCCAATCTTTCGATGAGCCTGCATCGTGCCTGCACACTGCCAACCTTCCGTTAATCTCCACCGCCTCACGGCTCTTGCCGTCCATCCTGCGCTCAGCATTGACCGACAACAGGCTTTTCTGCCCGGTGACGACCACTTCCTGAAGCAACTTGGTGTCCTCTGCAAGTTCTATTTTTCCAAGATTTATCTCCGAATTCCCTATTGTGATTTCACGTTCCTGTGTGACATTACCTATCATGCTGACACGGACAATATATTTTCCCGAAGGTGCATTGGGGATAATAAACACTCCGTTCTCATCGGTTGTGGTGCCAATAGGCAGTAGCGCACCTGTTTCCGCTTTCACAAGAACGACTGTAGCGAAGTCAAGAGGTTCGGATGTCGTCTTATTAAAAACTGTACCTGTGATGTTGCCATCGGCATACGCACTTCCTGAAATCATCAGGAAGGCTGTTGCTAAGGAAATCGATATTTTTTTTCTCATATTCTTTTATAATTTTGTTTTCTGGGTGCAAAATTACGCAATCTCCAATGCAACCCATTTGCAAAGATGAATCGGAGGCTTCATCCTTAGAAATAACTTCCGCAAATATCGTCTTGAACGCTTGTTGTTCTATCTGCAAAGATAATCATCGGTATTGATGTTGAAATCTACACCACATTCCGTTTTGCTGAAAGGAACTTGTATAAGTTCTTGGGGGGTGACTCTCTAATTTCATGCAACAAATGTACGAATAATTAATGATTTATCAAAATGGTAGAACATATATTATTAATGGTAGAATGTGTCTCTGTTTTTTGCACTACCTTTGCACTCGTAATCAAAACAAATAGCATTATGAAAGAAATTAAAATTGTAGAAAAAGGTGAGAACTTCACCACGGTGAACGTAGGTAAGTTGAATGAAATTAAGGAATATGAGTTGGCTATGGGCAATTTCTCTATCCCGGGAAAGATGTTTGCCGGACATGCACTACAAGCAACAGGCGCAGAATTGTCTTTCCAAAGTCTTGCAGCTGGGCAGGATTATGGCACACGTCATACCCATAAAACCCACGAAGAGCTTTATTTCATTCTTAAAGGTGAAGGCATTTTCGATGTAGACGGCAAACGATTTCCCGTTTCAGAAGGAAGCATCGTGAGAATTGCGCCCAATGGCAAACGTGCTTTCAAGAACACAGGCAGCAGCGAAATGCTCGTGCTTTGCGTACAATATAAGGCAAATTCATTCTCTGATGATGATGAACCTCTGAAGGATGGTATTATGTTGGAAGCCAATGTTAAACTTTAATTTTAATAAACAATGAATATCCAGCAAGTAAGAAACGCAACGATAATCGTTGAATATGGGGGAAAGAAAATTCTGGTCGACCCCATGTTGGGAAAGAAAGGCAGCATGCCTCCTTTCCCCTTTAGTAGAAATCAACACCTGCGCAACCCACTTCATGAACTACCTTTTCCTGTAGAAGAGATGCTAAAAGGTGTGGATGCGGTGTTGCTTACACATCTACACGATGACCATATCGATGAGGCAGCCTATGAAATGATACCTAAAGATATGCGATTTTTAGTGCAAGACGAAAACAATCGGCAGGTGGTGATGTCGCATGGATTTAATCATGTGGAAGTTGTCGGCGACAATACAAGGGTTGGGGAAGTGAGCATACAAAAGGCCGAAAGCCAGCATGGTAATTTCATCATGAAGTATCCTGCCGGACATACAGCGGGTTATGTATTCACTCATCCACAAGAAAAGACGCTCTATCACGCCGGAGATACCATCTGGTATGCTGGTGTGAAGCGCAATTTGAAGCGTTTTCGCCCCAAGGTTATCACCCTTAATGCAGGTGGCAATAGCTTTCGCTTGGGTGGACGCGTTATTATGAACGATGAAGATGTGGTAAAAGTTGCTGCAGCTGCACCTGATGCAAAGTTATTTGTGACGCATCTTGAAGGCGTGAACCATAATAGCGTGACGCGTGAAATGGTGAGAAAGCGTGCGGAAGTGGCAGGAATTTTAAACCGCGTCTTTATTCCTGAAGACGGTGAAACGGTAGAGTATTTATAAAGAATAAAGGAAGAAATATGGTAAATACACTCATTAAAACGAAAGAGGTGCGTGGCATCATGACCAAGTCCAACCTCCCTGTTGGTGGCTATTCGGTGAATCCATACGTGGGTTGCACCCATGCTTGCAAGTATTGTTACGCCTCATTCATGAAGCGCTTCACAGGACATAAAGAAGAATGGGGCACTTTCTTAGACGTGAAGCATTGGCCTGCAATCGAGAATCCGAAGAAATATGCCGGACAACGGGTGGTTATTGGATCAGTGACCGATGGGTATAATCCCGAAGAAGCAACGTTCCGCAGGACACGTAAACTGCTTGAAGAGCTCAAAGACAGCGATGCAGAAATACTCATTTGTACAAAGAGCGATCTCGTGTTGCGCGACCTTGACCTGCTCCGGCAAATGAAGAAAGTCACCGTATCGTGGTCAATCAACACGCTTGATGAGACATTTCGTGCCGACATGGACAAGGCCGTGAGCATAGAGCGGCGCATCGCAGCCATGCGAAAGGTCTACGAGGCGGGCATCCGAACCGTTTGTTTTGTGTCGCCCATCTTCCCTGGCATCACCAATTTCAAAGCTATTTTTCATAAAGTGAAAGATATTTGCGACCTCTTTTGGCTTGAGAACCTCAATCTGCGGGGTGGTTTTAAGGCCAACATTATGGGTTATATCAAATCATACTATCCCCATTTGTTCCCACTTTATGAAGAAATCTATTTGCATAAAGACCGAACATATTGGAAGCAATTGGAGCAAGAGGCTGCGAAAATGGCGCAGGAGGCTCAATGTAAGTATGTGGATAATGAATTGCCTTACGAACGAAGTCCCAAAGGATATCCCTCGATAGTGAATTATCTTTATCACGAAGAAATCAGAGGGTCAGGAAATACGGGTAAAAGGAATGTTATGCAATAAAACAGATGCGTATCTCTACTGTTGATAGACTAACTACTTATAAGGCTTTCGGTATACTTGAAGGCCTTAAAAACATAGTTGTGTGTAGTTAGACGGTAGTAATAACCATTCCTACTTTCTGCCTACAATACCAACCCTTTCTCTTTCACTGTATTATCTTTCCTTGTAGTTATGTAGTAAGATAATGATAGAAATACTGAAAAAAAAGATTCAGGAGGCAGAAGCCATCATCGTGGGTGGTGCCTCTGGATTGTCGGCAGCAGCAGGTTTCCGCTTTTACTATATGAACGATGCCACATTCAAACAGATAGCCGGACAGTTGGGCGAGAAATATCATGCTGATGGTTTTTTCCCACTGTTTTATCATCCGCAAATCAAGAAAGGGGAGCTATGGGCAGCATTGCTCCGCGAGTACAAATACTTGTATGAGTGTCATACGGGTGAGCCATACGAGAATCTGGCTGAACTACTCGAAGGCAAGAACTATTATATTGCCACCACCAATCAGGATGCGCAGTTTTTCCGCACCTTCCCTGCCGAGAAGATTACTCGCATTCAGGGAGATTTCCGCTACTGGCAGTGTAAACATACTTGTACAGACGAGATTTATCCCAACAAAGAAAAGGTGTATGAGTTGCTGGACAAGATAGAAGGTGACAGACTGCCCGACGACCTGATTCCCCGTTGTTCACATTGCGGTACGGAGATGGTTCCATGGTGGCGCAGTCGCGAGTTTCTGGAGGGCAGCTATTACCGAAAAGAGATGCAACGTTATATGGATTTTCTCAAGAAGAACATGAACAAGAAAGTGCTTTTTCTCGAACTTGGTGTGGGTATGATGACTCCAATGTTTATCAAGGAGCCATTTATGAACATGGTATATCGCTGGCCCAATGCCACTTATGCAGTCATCAATCCAAAAGATGCCTATGTTCCAAAGGAGATTGCCAAAAAGAGTATTGCCATTAAGGAAGATATCGCTGTGACATTAAAGAAACTGTTAGGCAAACCGGCAGATCATATCGTATCAGATACAAGTTTCAAACCAGGAAGAATATATTAAATATGAATGCAAATATCACTCTAGCCCAAGAATGGATTGCCCAGGCAGATGCCATTCTCATAGGAGCCAGCAACGGACTCTCTATCGCCGAGGGCTATCATATCTTTGCCAACAACGAGATGTTTCGAAGGCAGTTTGGCGACATGCAGCAGCAATATGGTTTCAGAAATATTGTAGAAGGTCTTTACTTTCAGTATCCTACTGCTGAAGCACGCTTAGAGTTCCACAGACGATTGGTAAAGTTTTGGGTAGAAGATTACCAACCTTCACAGGTAATGCATAACCTCATGAAAGTGATTGACCAAAAGGATTACTTCATCCTTACCAGCAATGGCGACTTGCATCTGGAGAAATCAGGGTTTGATGAAAAACGCATCTTCGAGATAGAAGGTGTCATGACCGACCTTTTTGCAGCACCAGCCCCCAAGAAAAAAACACTCTTCCATCACTTTCTTACAAAATATTCTGGCAAAAAACTCGTTATCTTAGAGTTGGGTATTGGTTCGCGCAACCGACTCATCAAGCTACCTATCATGCAGCTGGCTTATCGTGAGCCGAATGCTAAATATATCACGCTCAACATGCCTCAAGAGCTCTATATTCCTGAGGAGATAGCAGAAAAGAGCGTGGGCATTGCTGGCGATATAGCCCAGTCGCTCAAAGAATTGAATACAAATGATTAGAACACTGAGCCCACTTTAAAATGCAAGAAATAAGAATAGGATTTAAAATAGAACAAAAATGAAGAAAACAATTCCAGTAATAGGCATGGCTTGCAGCGTATGCTCTGCCAATGTTGAAAAGAAACTGCAGTCGCTAGAAGGCATCAACTCCGCCTCGGTTTCCCTGGCGAGCCGAACTGCCCTGGTAGATTATGACCCCGACATTATTTCTCTGGAAGATATGAAACGGGAAATCAGCAACGCCGGCTACGACCTCGTTATCGAAAACGACAGAAGCGTGGAGGAAATCAACCGCCGTGAGTTCACCCTCCTGCGCCGCCGAACCCTCGCTTCCTGGCTCTTCGCCATCCTGACCATGTGTTTCTCCATGGGCTGGATTTCCCTGGGCATGGAACAGAATATGATTTCAGATGGCGTTGCCTCGGCTCATCACTCGAGTTCCTTCGCCAACCAGATCTGTCTGCTCCTGGCACTCGCCAACCTGCTCTACTGCGGCAAACAGTTTTATGTTTCCGCCTGGAAGCAGCTTTTACATCATACGGCAAACATGGATTCGCTCGTAGCACTCAGCACCCTTATCGCCTTCCTCTTCAGCACCTTCAACACCTTCTTCGGAGAAATGGTATGGGGAGCGAGAGGCATAGAATGGCACACTTATTTCGATGCTTCCGTAATGATTATCACCTTCGTGCTGACCGGCAGATGCCTGGAAGAAAAGGCGAAGGACAGTACGGCGAGCAGCATCCGAAAACTGATGGGAATGCAGCCGAAAACTGCCCGACTGGTGACTTACGAGAAGATAGAAGGCACCAACGACTACAAGATGGAGGAAGTTCCGATTTCCACCATTCAGATAGGCGACATGATAGAGGTAAGAGCCGGCGAGAAGATTCCGGTAGATGGCGTGGTTACCCAGGCAGAGAGTTTCATGACTCCCGATGCTGCCTATGTAGATGAAGCGATGATAAGCGGCGAACCGACTCCGGCGATGAAAAAGGCAGGCGACAACGTGCTGGCTGGCACCATTCCGAGTCAGGGAAAGCTCCGCATGAGAGCCAAGCAGATTGGCGAGAACACCGCCCTGGCGCACATCATTCGAATGGTTCAGGAGGCGCAGGGCAGTAAGGCACCCGTGCAGCGCATCGTGGATAAGGCGGCTCTGATCTTCGTTCCAGCCGTGACAGCCATCGCCCTCATCACCTTTTTAATATGGTGGCTGATAGGCGGCAACGCAGCTCTTCCGCAGGCCATTCTTTCAGCCGTAGCCGTATTGGTCATCGCCTGCCCTTGCGCCATGGGCTTAGCCACTCCTACCGCCCTGATGGTGGGCATCGGCAAGGCGGCGCAGAAGCAGATTCTTATCAAGGATGCGTCGGCGCTGGAGAATCTCCACAAGATCAATGCCCTCGTAATCGACAAGACCGGCACTCTCACCATTCCTAACCAGAACATCGATTTCACCAAGCAGGAGGATTTGGATCTGGAGACAAGAGAGACCCTCAAGCCTCATGCCCAGGAAGCAATGAAGCAGTTGCAGAAAAGGGGAATAGAGGTCTATATGATGAGTGGCGACAAGGAGGAAGCGGCTCATTATTGGGCTGAGAAAGCCGGCATCAAGCATTACCAGAGCAAGGTGCTGCCTGGCGACAAGCAGGCATTGGTAAAGAAACTTCAGGACGAAGGCAAGCAGGTAGCGATGGTGGGCGACGGAATCAACGACACCCAGGCCCTAGCTCTTGCCAACGTGAGCATGGCGATAGGAAAGGGAACGGATGTGGCGATGGATGTGGCACAGATTACGCTGATGAGCGACGACCTTCTGGCACTTCCGGAAGCCGTAAAACTGAGTCAGAAGACGGTTCACATGATTTGGCAGAATCTCTTCTGGGCGTTCATCTACAACATCATCTGCATCCCGCTGGCAGCCGGCGCCCTTCATATCTTCGGCATTGATTTCCAGATAACCCCAATGTGGGCAAGTGCCCTGATGGCCTTCTCCAGCGTAAGCGTAGTGCTTAATTCGCTGAGGTTGAGATTGGTGTAAATGAAAGAAAATGGGAAAAGTCTGAGACTTCCATAATATATAAACGAGACTTCTTGTTTTGAATGCCAAGAAGTCTCGTTTATATATTTTGACTAAAGCTCTTTCTCTTTTCTCAATTCGTCAAGTACCTTACCTTTACAGGAAAAGTACTTAGCTCCTTGATATGCGCCAGAAGGAGTTTGTTTCTCTATCGGCAAGAAAGTTCCTACAAAAGGAGAGAGTTTGTAGATTCTGTTCTGATACTCCACCGTATCATCACTTGCCACTCTAACCTCAATACCAGTTGGAATAAAAGTAACTATCTAGGGTGTCCAGTTCTCTGTTCTTAAAAACAAGCTGGAAACATCCCTGTTAATTG
>ERZ1026957.665-NODE-665-length-14519-cov-10.832965_pt1 | contig 14519 bp, 16 predicted proteins | sample MGYA00519300_ERZ1026957 | MGnify/ENA primary metagenome ERZ1026957 (study PRJEB26926, sample SAMN06164520) | human gut metagenome | biome: ENVO:00009003; feature: ENVO:2100002; material: ENVO:00002003 | host: Homo sapiens | place: USA | collected 2012 ...
ACCGGGCATTTTTCATTTACAGGAGGATTTTGAATGAACAATACCGCAACCAACACCGCCACTTGCCCGACTGTCAGAAAGCAGATTGGCAAGACCACCTATATCGTCCGTGTCCATTTCAGCGAGACCGCCAAGGAGACGATGGAGGACAAAATCAAGCGTATGCTCCGTGAAGAAGTCCGCAGAATGTAACTTATTTTTGAATTTGATGAAAAAGTCCTTGACTTTTCGTCTCTGGCAAAACTGCGAAGTCGATTCTGGTGAGCTGCGGCGCACGGCTGGCTCCCTTCGACATTCAAGAGCTTCTTGACCTGACGGCGTATGACGAACTGGAGCTGGACACGCTCGGCGGCAGGAAAAAGGACGATACGCAGAAAACGGCACTGTTTCTTATCATGTCGGACACGGACGCGACGTTCAATTTCCTGATCTCCATGATTTACAGCCAGCTTTTTAATCTGCTGTGCGAAAAGGCAGACGACGAGTTTGGCGGCAAGCTGCCCGTCCATGTGCGCTGTCTGATTGACGAGTGCGCGAACATCGGGCAGATCCCGAACCTTGAAAAGCTGGTCGCAACCATCCGAAGCCGTGAGATTTCCGCGTGTCTTGTCTTGCAGGCGCAAAGCCAGCTCAAGGCAATTTACAAAGATAACGCGGACACCATCATTGGCAACATGGATTCGCGGCTGTTCCTCGGCGGTTCGGAGCCGACGACGCTCAAAGAGCTGTCGGCGGCGCTAGGGAAAGAGACAATCGACACGTTCAACACCGGCGAAAGCCGCGGGCGCGAAACGTCGCACTCGCTCAACTACCAAAAGCTCGGCAAGGAGCTTGCCAGCGTGGATGAGCTTGCTGTGCTTGACGGCGGGAAGTGCATTTTGCAGCTTCGCGGCGTGCGCCCGTTCCTGTCTGCAAAATACGACATCACAAAGCACCCGATGTATAAGTTTCTCTCGGATTACGACGAGAAAAACGTATTTGACATCGAAAAGTACCTTTCCACAAAGCTGCATCCCAAGCCCACGGAGGAATATGACCTCTATGAGATAGATGCAGCGGATATGTCCACGACCGGCTGATCTCAGCCGGTTTTTATATAAATCTTGAAGACACCAAAGACACAACGGCCACTTTCAAAAATCAATTTATATTATTTTTGAAAGGAGCGCTGGGGACAAAGCAGAGTGGTCTGCGGAAAACCGCGCTTCGCTCCCGGCAAAATTATTTTATGGATTTTTTCAACAGTGCAGTCGAGGTTCTTCAGACTCTGGTCGTCGCGCTTGGCGGCGGTCTTTGCGTATGGGGCGGCATTAACCTGCTCGAAGGTTACGGCAACGACAACCCCGGCGCCAATGCTCATGGTCAATAAAGAAGCACTACAAAACATCGAATGAAGCCGCCCTGTTATGCCGTAATAAAGCAGCAACCACCTTTCCCGACATTTCATCGGTGGTGGTTGCTGTGTTTCTATGAAATTTCAAATTCTGCAACAGCAAAGCATGTCTGCTCTAACTGAGAGTACTTTTTCACAATTCGATATTTCCCAACGGGCAGTTCTCCATAAATAGCAGTCCAATCTATTTCAGCTTCATACTGGTCACCAGCGCTAACAGTAAACAACTCTCCTGTCCAGTCCACAGCGCCAGCATCAATATCATACCACGAGTTGTCTTTATATAGTTGGATAGAGTACTCTGAGCCAAAATCTATTTCAGAATCACTGTTGTTGCACACCGTTAACTGCGCCCCTGTTGATGTCAGCGAACCGTCAGAAAACCGAATTGAGATGGCATCAGTATCGTTTTTTATGTCCATACTACTTTTTGTGAGACTCCAAGGATAGTATTCGTTGCCGCTATAACCACACCCAGAAAAAGCCAATGCAAGGATGCAAGCAAGCGCAAGAATTGCGATTTTCTTCATCGGTATACCTCCCTCAAAAGTTCTAATACACCGAAATACCAAGCGTGGAGATAATATTTCCCGCTTTCACATAAATGACATAGTCTGTTGTTCCTTGTTTTCCGGTCACTATTCCTGCAACATAGCGGCTCGACGATGTCCCGCTCCCAGCCACAATGCCGCCACTATCACCTGAAGCGCACGGTGCGCTGGTAACGACGCAATTGCTAATCCCATAAGATGTTGTATAGTTTGTATCGATAACTTCGCCAGTCTGACAGCCTGAAGATTTGCCCTTAGAGTACGTTGTGGAGCCAACAGCAAGGGACGTATATGCATTTGACACCAAACTGAAATCCCATCCCGAAACATATCTTGTTGCTGTGAAATATGTGTTTGTTTTTTCAATAAAAACAGCATCGACACTTCCGGAAAAATATGGTGTAGCCGCAACTCCGAAGGTTCTAGTGCCTATGGATATAGTGTCCCCTTCAGAAATTGAAGAATGTGGGGCAGTCACAATACCAAGATTTCCGTCCTCATCTTCTGCCCAAAATCCTACGCTCCTGCTATAAGCACCGTTCTTAATGGTCGTTCCTGGCTCAACTACGGCAGTAGGAGTATCTTTTGCTGATGTTGCAATTATCTTTATACTATCGAACGTTGATACTTTCTCTTGAACTTCATTTTTAATAGAGCTTGATTTTGCATCCGAGTCAGAAGTAATAAGATAAAGAGCCACCGCATTATCTTTGTAAGAAATGCCGACACCAGCGATATTTGCGATAATAGGATCGGTTGACGTTGCGTCCATTTTGTTTACAATATCCGCATGAGCTTGCTTTAATTCGGCATAGGAGTATTTTACTTCATCAAAAATAACATTTGTAAGACCGATGATGTTTTCAAAATACTCTATAACGCTTTCGTCAAGAGAAGTCACCTGAATAACCAACTTCTTTTCTGCATTGATGTATGCTCCACCATAAAATGACGGAAAATTTGCATTCGCATCATCAATTAACTCAGGGGCGTATGCCCAAACTTGTAATAGCTTGTTGTACTTTTCGTTCGCTTGGTTTTCTAATGCTTGCAATTCAGCAGGCAAAGCAATGGGGACGGTAGTAATTTTAGAATCATCTTCAGAGGCAACGGCGGTGACGTTGAGAACAAAACAGGTCATTATCAACATTGCTATCGCCAAAAAGACGGATAAAAGCTTTCTCATGAGTTTACTCCTTTCCAACTTTTCTTAAAATGAAACGAAAACAATAGAGCGCACAAGCCGACTAATCACCAGTCCGGCCTATGCGCTCGTGTGAATGATTTTGATACGACCTCTCCATAATCGGGAGCCGCACCAATACCACCAACACGCAAAGCCAAACCGGGCATCACTGGGACGATACATGGCGTTACCTCCAATCATAGTTTGTCGGATAGGTATTCTATCCGCATAATAAGTCTACCATATAATGACCATCTTTTCAATATGGCAGCAGCAATCTGTTTGTGAATTATCTATGAACGAGCAGATGTGAGAGGCACTTTGAAAACGGTAAAGGGGAACGGTGCGAATTGCCCTTATGAGAACTGCCTGCTCCTGTCATTAGACAATATCGGTGGCGGCTACCGATATTGTGCCGCAGAGAAAAATGAGGGCATCGTCTCCTATAGATTCATCACGAAAGATAGCAAAACAGGCTGCACCCGTCAACGGTCGAGATAAACGCTTACGCGCCATTGACAGCCGCAGCCTGTTTCGCTTTTCGGCAGACAAGGCGGGCAAGCACAAGCTGTGCCTGCCCACGCTGATCTCAGGGTTGATTTTTCATAAGTCAAGCATATGTTTTTTTGAACGGTTTGCATAGCAAGCCGTTTTTTCACGCCCATTTTTTCAAAAATTTATCCGCAATCTTTGGCAAAACGCGCTTGTCCGGCTTTGTAGGTAGTAGAGGGGGAAATCAGCGGCTTTACGGCAGTAGCAGAGCGTGAGTTGTCAGAGCAAGATTCTACCGAGGTGCCATAATTCGCTGTCCGCTCATTCTGTCCCATCGGAATCTTGTTGGGGATTGCATTCCCCAAACCCTGCTGTTGCGGCTTACGCCGGAGAGAGCGCCGAAGATCAAACCATTAAGAATTTGTGAACATTGAAAAACAGCCCCGTACTTTTTGCCGTTTTTTCTTTAGGTATTTGAGGAGATGTTTTCCTGTTTACAAACGATACCGCAGAAAGGAGTTGAAACCTATGCACCGCAAAAGATACAACACGCCGCACCGCAGCCGAGTAGTCAAGACCCGCATGACCGAGGAGGAATACGCCGACTTTGCCGCCCGGTCGTCACCGTTTCCCCGGTCAACGACGAACTGCTTGCCGCCATCGGGAAGCTGACCGCCGAATACGGCAGGGTCGGCGGCAACTTAAACCAGATAGCCCGGACGCTGAACGAGTGGCACAGCCCCTATCCCCAGCTTGCGGCAGAGGTACGGGCGGCGGCTTCCGACCTTGCCGCCTTGAAGTTTGACGTTCTGGAAAAGGTAGGTGAAGCCGTTGGCAACGTTCAAACATATCAGCTCTAAGAACGCCAACTACGGCGACGCTGAAAAGTATCTGACCTTTGAGCACGACGAGTTTTCCATGAAGCCCACGCTGGACGAGCAGGGGCGGCTTGTGCCGAGGGAGGACTACCGCATATCCACGCTGAATTGCGGCGAGGAAGATTTCGCTGTTGCCTGTATGCGCTACAATCTCCGCTACGGGAAAAATCAGAAGCGCGAGGACGTCAAGAGCCACCACTACATCATCAGCTTTGACCCACGGGACGGCCCGGACAATGGGCTGACCGTTGACCGTGCGCAGGAGCTGGGCGAGAGGTTTTGTAAAGAGCAGTTCCCCGGACACCAAGCCCTTGTCTGCACCCACTCGGACGGGCATAACCACAGCGGAAATATCCATGTTCACATCGTCATCAACAGCTTGCGCATTGAAGATGTTCCCTTGCTGCCCTACATGGACAGACCCGCAGACACGAAAGCCGGGTGCAAGCACCGCTGCACCGACGCGGCTATGGAACATTTCAGAGCCGAGGTCATGGAGCTGTGCCACCGGGAAAACCTCTATCAAATCGACTTGCTCCACGGCAGCGCGAACCGCATCACCGAGCGCGAGTATTGGGCGAAGAAAAAGGGGCAGTTTGCTATTGACCGGGAGAACGAAAAACGGCTGGAAAACCACGAGCCGCTGATACACACAAAGTTTGAAACCGACAAGGAGAAGCTGCGCAAGACCATCCGAAAAGCCCTTGATCGGGCAAGCGGCTTTGACGAGTTTTCTTCTCTGCTGCTGCAAGAGGGCGTGACCGTCAAGGAGAGCCGGGGACGGTATTCCTACCTGACCCCTGACCGGACGAAGCCCATCACCGCCCGGAAGCTGGGCGACGATTTTGACCGTGCCGCTGTGCTTGCCACATTGGAGCAGAACGCCCTGCGCCCGGTGAATACCGCAGCGAAACGCGACGCTATTCCGGCAGACCGCACCCTATCTTCCATCGAGGGTACTTCCGGCAGGCACGCCCCGAAGCAGGGCGCACCGCAAGCCCCCGCCATTGGGCGCATGGTGGATATTGAAGCCAAGAAAGCCGAGGGAAAAGGCATCGGCTATGAGAAATGGGCGAAAATCCATAACCTCAAACAGATGGCGGCTACCCACAATTTCCTGACGGACAACGGCCTGATCGACCTTGACCGTCTGAATGAAACCGTGCATGAGAGCCACAGCAGAATGTATGCCCTGCACCGGCAGCTCCACGCCGTGGAGGATGAGATCGCCGCAAAGAAGGAGCTGCAAAAGACCATCAACGACTACCGCCGCACGAAACCCGCCGTGGAAGCGGGCAGGAAACTGAAAGGCAAAAAAGCGGAGATGCACCGTCAAGCCTACGAAGTGGACTATATCATCTGTGAGGCCGCCGTGCGCAGGCTGAAAGAGATGCTGAACGGCGGGAAGATACCCGCAGCCGCCAGACTGAAAGGCGAGATTGAGGCCCTCATTTCCGAGAAAAACGGCATTTACAACGAATACCGCCGCGCAAAGGACGAGCATGACGAGCTTGCCAATGTGAAGTACAACGCCCAAAGGCTGATGGAGGCCGGACAGGCGCAGAAGCACAAGAAACGCAGCCACGAGCAGGAGCGGTAACGCCCTAAGCTGAACTTAGCTCGTTTGCCGGGGTAAATATCCCGTCCCGAAACGCCGCAGAACGCACGAAAGGAGCTTACCCATACCCGCATACCACCCATCTTGTAAAAAGAGCGTACAGGGCAAAAAATCGCCGAAATTGATACCGAGATTTACATTTTTGCCTACCATACCATGACACCCGATAGACGAAAGATAGGAGCGTGAAAGATATGCCGAGAATGAGCAGAGAAAAACGCCTGGAATGGTCGTTCTTCCTCAACCACAGAAACCGCATCGCCTACAACGCGCTTTGCCGGAGCTGCACCCACGGCTGCAAGCAGAGCTTCCGGGCAATCGTTGTCCTTTGCCCCCGCTACTGGTCCAAACGGTGGAAGCCGCCGGATGGGGGTCCAAGACAGCCCCCCATCCACGGCAAAGGGCTGCCGTGTTTCAGCGTACCCCCCGTGCAGAGGAAAGGGGTATCGTGTTTCACGACAGCCCCGACGCATACCGAGAAACCCGTACAAAGGAGCGTGAGCCAATGGCAGATAACCGCAAATATTACTACCTCAAGCTGAAAGAGAGCTTTTTCGACGGGGATTCCATCGTGCTGCTGGAAAGTATGCCGGACGGGATATTGTTCTCGAATATCCTGATGAAGCTGTACCTGAAATCCCTGAAAAACGGCGGCAAATTGCAGCTTGACGAGCATATCCCCTACACGGCGCAGATGATCGCCACCCTCACCCGCCACCAGATCGGCACGGTGGAACGGGCGATCAAGGTCTTTCTGCAACTGGGGCTTGTGGAGCAGCTTGACGGCGGATTGCTCTACATGACCGATATTGAGCTGATGATCGGCCAGTCCTCCACCGAGGGGGAGCGGAAGCGGGCGGCAAGGCGGGAAAACCGGGCTTTGCTGCCGCAGCGGACAAACGTCGGACATTTGTCCGACATTCGTCCACCAGAGATAGAGAAAGAGATAGAGATAGAGTTAGAGAAAGAGAGAGAGCGAGAGGAAGGACGGCCCGCGCCCGCCGTGTTCGGAAAGTATCAGAATGTTTTCCTGACGGATACCGAGCTTGCGGAGCTGAAAGAGGAAATCCCCGACAGGTGGGAGTATTACATCGACCGTCTTTCCGGCTATATCGCGTCCACCGGGAAGAAATACCAGAACCACGCCGCCACCATCCTGCGCTGGGCGGCGGACGATGCCGCGAAGGCTGCCCCGAAGCAGGGCATACCGGACTACACCTACAAGGAGGGAGAGAGCTTATGAAAAACGAACTGGAAGCTGTTTTTACGAAACTGACGACGGTCACGCCGGAACCGGAGGACTACACCGGAGAGGATGGGCTGCTGTACTGCGGCAAGTGCCGTACCCCGAAGGAAGCCTACCACACGGAGGAAACGAGGGCATTGACCGGGCATGACAAGCGCCCGTCGGAGTGCGACTGCCAGCGGGCGAAGCGTTTGGAGCGTGAAGCCGCCGAGCAGCGCAGAAAGCACATTCAAACCGTGGATGATTTGAAAAACAGGGGCTTTACCGACCCGAAAATACGGAAATGGACGTTTGAAAACGACAACGGCAGAAATCCGCAGATGGACAAGGCCCGATTCTATGCGGACAACTGGGAAGCCATGCGGGATGAGAATATCGGCTACCTGTTCTGGGGCAGCGTCGGCACGGGCAAGAGCTACCTTGCCGCCTGTATCGCCAACGCACTCATGGAACAGGAGATCCCCGTCCGCATGACCAACTTTGCCGCCGTGCTGAACGACCTGAACAGCCGCATTGAGGGAAGAAACGAGTACATTTCCCGCCTTTGCCGCTACCCGCTGCTGATCATTGACGACTTCGGCATGGAGCGCGGCACGGAATACGGGCTGGAACAGGTCTACAACGTCATTGACAGCCGCTGCCGCAGCGGCAAGCCTTTGATCGTGACCACCAATTTGAGCCTTGCCGAGCTGCAAAACCCGCAGGACACGCCCCACGCCCGCATCTATGACAGGCTGCTGGAAATGTGCTGCCCCGTCTGCGTATCGGGCGAGAACTTCCGCAGGGAAAACGCCGCGCAGAAAATGGACAAGCTGAAAACGCTGATGGAAGGAAAGGAGCGCCGATGAACGAGAGCAGGAACAACGAACCCCGCCGCCCGGACTGCGTGACCGAGGTACGCATGGGCAACACCGTACTTGTGGTGTCCGGCTACTTCAAGAAGGACGCTGCCGCCACCGCAGCCGACAAGATGATGAAGGTGCTGGCAGCGGAAGCCGCCATCCGAGCAGACGATAAGCCCGCATTTGAAAAATCGTCATAATGACGGGTCGTAAAGAAGCGAAATTTACAATTACCCGCTATACAGACAGCCGCTCCCTGTGGTATGATGTTCATACGGAATAGCGGGGCGGCTGTCGGAAACGGAGGATTTTATGTTAAGACAAGCCACCTACACTACCCCTGTTACTGCCCTTTACGCAAGATTGAGCAAGGACGATGAACAGCAAGGCCCGAGCCTGTCCATTGAGAATCAAAAGCGCATCCTTGAAACCTTTGCACGGGATAATGGATTTTTGAACTGCCGCTTTTTCGTGGACGACGGATGGAGCGGGGCGAATTTTCAAAGACCCGGCTTCATGGAGATGATGGACTGCGTGGAAAGCGGAGAGGTCAAGTGCGTGATCACCAAAGACCTGTCGAGAATGGGCAGAAACTACTTGCAGGTCGGCATGTTCACCGAGATCACCTTCCCGAAGAAGGGCGTGCGCTTCATCGCCATCAACGACGGAGTAGACAGCGCACAGGGCGAGAACGACCTAACGCCGCTAAAGAATTTATTTAACGAATGGATGGTGAGAGATACGAGCAAAAAGATCAAGGCGGTCAAGCGGGCAAAGGGCATGAGCGGCAAACCCACGACGACCCAGCCCGTGTACGGCTACCTCATGGGCGAGGACGAGCGCTTCATCGTGGACGAGGAAGCCGCTCCCGTAGTCAAACAAATCTATGACCTCTGCCTTGCCGGGAACGGCCCCTCCAAGATCGCCCGTGTGCTGACGGAGCAGGGCGTCCCCACGCCGGGTACGCTGGAATACCGCAGGACGGGCAGCACCCGCCGCTACCACCCCGGCTATGAGTGCAAGTGGGCGACCAATACTATCGTCCATATCCTGGAACGCAAGGAGTATCTGGGGCATCTGGTCAACTTCAAGACGGAGAAGGTGTCCTACAAGGTCAAATCCAGCGTGGAGAACCCGGAAGAAAAGCAGGTGATTTTCGAGAACGCCCACGAGCCTATCATCGACCCCGACACATGGGAGCGTGTGCAGGAGCTGCGCAAGCAGCGCAAGCGTCCAAACCGCTATGATGAAGTGGGCTTGTTCTCCGGTCTGCTGTTCTGCGCCGATTGCGGCAGCGTCCTCTACCAGCAGCGGTATGAGAACAAGACCCGGAAGCAGGACTGCTATATCTGCGGCAACTACAAGAAGCGCACCCATGACTGCACGGCGCACTTTATCCGCACCGACCTTCTGACCGCAGGCGTGACCGCCAACCTCAAAAAAATCACCGCCTACGCCGCCAAACACGAAAAGCAGTTCATGAAGCTGCTGGTTCAGCAGAACGAGGACGGCGGCAAGCGCAGGAACGCCGCAAAGAAAAGAGAGCTGGAAGCCGCCGAGAAGCGCATCGGGGAGCTGTCCGCCATCTTCAAGCGGCTGTATGAGGACAGCGTAGCCGGACGCATCACTGACGAACGCTTTTCAGCGCTTTCCGCCGACTATGAAGCCGAGCAGCGGCAGGTCAGGGAACACGCCGCCGAGCTGCAAGCGGAGCTTTCCAAGGCGCAGGAAGCGTCGGTCAATGCGGAGCGTTTTATGAACATCGTCCGCAGGCACATCAGCTTTGAGGAGCTGACCCCTACCCTGCTGCGGGAGTTTGTAGAGAAAATCGTTGTGCATGAGTGCAGCTATGACGAGAACAAGACCCGCAGACAGGACATTGAGATTTATTATTCTTTTGTTGGCAAGGTGGACTTGCCCGAATAAACGCCCGACCTATCCGACACAAGAGCTAAGTGCCGGATAGGGACGGCAAAATTTTTACACTTCTATTACTTCTTTATCACACATCTGCAAAGTCGCAGGGCGTCAAGCAGCTCGTCGCGGGCGGCGGCGTGGCGCTCATCGGCATTACGCTGATCCCGCTTCTGTCCGGTCTGCTCGGCTGAGCGGCCGCAATGACAGGGGGACGCTCCATCACGGAGCGTCCCCGAAAGGAGGATTCGCCGGCAAATGGATGTAATCAAACAGGCAATCGTTGACTGGCTTCGGGAGATTCTGCTCGGCGGCATTATCAGCAACCTGTCCGGACTGTACGACAGCACCAATACGCGCGTGGCAGAGATCGCCGGGCAGGTCGGCACGACACCGGCTGCATGGAACAGCAGCATCTATAACATGATCCGCGCTCTGTCAGATAACGTCATCCTGCCCATTGCGGGCGTGGTGCTGGCGTTCGTGATGACGCTGGAGCTGATCCAGCTCATTGTGGACCGCAATAATATGCACGATGTTGATACATGGATGTTCTTCAAGTGGATCTTCAAGACCGCCTGCGCCGTCCTGATCGTCACAAACACATGGAACATCGTCATGGGCGTTTTTGATCTGGCACAGAGCGTAGTGAACAGCGCCGCGGGCGTTACCGTCACGCAGGCATCGCTGGACATCAGCTCCATCGTGACAGATTTGGAATCCCGGCTGATGGATATGGAGCTGGGGCCACTGTTCGGTCTGTGGTTCCAGACGCTCTTTGTGGGCGTGTGTATGTGGGCGCTTTCCATCTGCATTTTTATCGTCGTCTACGGCAGAATGGTGGAAATTTACCTCGTCACGTCCGTCGCGCCGGTCCCAATGGCTACGATGATGAACCGTGAATGGGGGCAGACGGGGCAAAACTACCTGCGCGGTCTGCTTGCGCTCGGCTTTCAAGCGTTTATGATCCTCGTCTGCGTGGCGATATACGCTGCCCTGATCGGCAATATCGCGGTCAGCGACGACATCAGCTACGCCATCTGGACGTGCATGGGCTATACGGTGCTGCTCTGCTTTACGCTGTTCAAAACCGGCAGTCTTGCAAAGAGCGTGTTCCACGCGCATTGATTGCAGCTGCGTACAGGAGGATACAGTATGTTGACACTCGTTCCGATTTCTCTGGCAGAAGCGAACAGCTTTGTCGCCGCGTGGCATCGTCACCATAAGCCCGTGGTCGGACACAAGTTTTCTATCGGCTGCAAGACAGACGGTCGGTTGGTCGGTGTGGTCATTGTCGGTCGCCCCGTAAGCCGCTATCTGGACGATGGGCAGACACTGGAGGTCAACCGGCTCTGCACGACCGGTGCAAAGAACGCTTGCAGCTTTCTTTATGCTGCTGCCGCACGGGCGGCAAAAGCAATGGGCTATCGAAAAATCATCACCTATACACTGGATACGGAAAGCGGCGTAAGTCTGCGTGCGGTCGGTTGGCGCTGCGCGGGTCAAGCTGGCGGTACGGCATGGACCGGCACCAGAAAGCCTAAAACCGAGCTGTATCCGGCACAGATGAAGATTCGATACGAAAAAATGCTATGACAGGAGAAGCATTATGGCTTACGTTTCCATTCCAAAGGACTTAAATACGGTCAAAACCAAGGTATTATTCAACCTCACGAAAAGACAACTGATCTGCTTCGGCTGCGGCGCTGCCATCGGCGTGCCGCTCTTTTTTCTGACAAAGGCGCATACCGGCGTTAGCACAGCCGCAATCTGCATGATCCTCGTGATGCTGCCGTTCTTCCTGCTCGCCATGTACGAGCGGAACGGACAGCCGTTGGAGAAGATTCTCCGCAACATCATCAGGGTCTGCTTCCTGCGTCCCAAGCAGCGGCCCTATGAAACGAACAATTTCTATGCCGTGCTGGAACGGCAGGACCGGCTGGACAAGGAGGTATATCAGATTGTCAACCACACGAAACCTGACAAGAGCCGAACGCAAAAGGATCGACGCCGCCATCGCAGGCGCGAAGCGGCAGGACCCGAAGCATAGATCCGCGCAGGATTCCATTCCCTTCGAGCGGATGTTCCCGGACGGCATTTGCCGGGTAACAGAAAACTACTACACAAAGACCATTCAGTTTCAAGACATCAACTATCAGCTCTCGCAGAACGAGGACAAAAGCGCCATCTTTGACGGCTGGTGTGATTTCCTCAACTACTTCGACGCATCCATCCACTTTCAGCTGTCGTTTCTCAACATGGCGGCGAACAAGGACACCTACGGCACGCAGATCGCCATTCCGCTGCGTGGCGACGCCGACGATGCCATCCGCGCCGAATACACGCAGATGCTTCGTGACCAGCTGGCAAAGGGCAACAACGGCCTGATTAAAAGCAAGTATATCACTTTCGGCATTGAAGCGGACGGACTGAAAACGGCAAAGCCACGCTTGGAGCGCATTGAAATGGATATTCTCAACAATTTCAAGCGTCTTGGCGTCGCAGCCGAGCCGCTGAACGGCGCTGCCCGGCTTCAGCTGCTGCACGATATGCTCCATATCGACGAGCCTGCGGCTTTCCGCTTTTCGTGGGACTGGCTGGCGTCCTCCGGTCTGTCCGTCAAGGACTTCATCGCGCCCAGCTCCTTTGAATTTGCCAAGGGCAATTCCTTCGGCATCGGGCAGAAGCGCGGCGCGGTTTCGTTCCTGCAAATCCTTGCCCCGGAACTGAACGACCGGATGCTGGCTGAATTTCTGGACATGGAAAGTTCCATCATCGTCACGATGCACGTCCAGCCGGTCGATCAGGTTGCCGCCATCAAGACTATCAAACGCAAGATCACCGATCTCGACCGCATGAAGATTGAGGAGCAGAAAAAGGCCGTCCGCGCAGGCTACGACATGGACATTATCCCGTCCGACCTCGCCACCTATGGCAATGAAGCGAAAAAACTGCTGCAAGAGCTGCAAAGCCGAAATGAGCGTATGTTTTTGCTGACGTTCCTCATTCTGAATGTCGCGGATTCCGTGCCGAAGCTCCGCGTCAATCGCTTGCAGGCGTCCGGTATCGCGCAGAAGTATAACTGCCAGCTGGTGACGCTGGACTTCCGACAGGAAGAAGGCTTGATGAGCAGCTTGCCGCTGGGGCTGAATCAGATCGAGGTACAGCGCGGTCTTACGACATCCTCCGTCGCCGTGTTTGTGCCGTTTACCACACAGGAGCTTTACCAGAACGGCAGCGAAGCGCTCTACTGCGGGCTGAACGCGCTGTCTAACAACCTCATCATGGTGGACCGAAAGTTCCTCAAAAACCCGAACGGCCTGATTCTCGGCACGCCCGGCAGCGGCAAATCTTTTGCCGCCAAGCGTGAGATTGCCAATGTGTATCTCGTCACCAACGACGATATTATCATCTGCGACCCCGAAGCGGAGTACGGTCCGCTGGTCGAGCGGCTGCACGGGCAGGTCATCAAAATCTCGCCCACCAGCCCGCATTACATAAACCCGATGGACTTGAACCTCAATTACTCGGACGATGAAAACCCGCTGAGTTTGAAGTCGGACTTCATCCTGTCGTTGTGCGAGCTGATCGTCGGCGGCAAGGACGGCTTACAGCCGGTCGAGAAAACCATCATTGACCGCTGTGTGCGCATGGTCTACCGGGATTATCTGAATGACCCGAAACCAGAAAATATGCCGGTGCTGGAGGACCTTTATAACGAGCTGCGCCGTCAGGAGGAAAAAGAAGCGCAGTATGTGGCGACGGCGCTAGAAATCTACGTCACCGGCTCTCTGAACGTATTCAACCACCGGACGAACGTAGATATTCAGAACCGCATCGTCTCGTTTGACATTAAAGAGCTTGGCAAGCAGCTCAAGAAGATCGGGATGTTGATCGTCCAAGATCAGGTGTGGAACCGCGTCACCGTCAACCGCGAGGCGCATAAGTCCACGCGGTACTACATTGACGAGTTCCACTTGCTCTTAAAAGAGGAGCAAACGGCAGCGTACAGTGTTGAGATATGGAAGCGTTTTAGAAAGTGGGGCGGCGTTCCGACCGGTGTCACGCAGAACGTCAAAGACCTGCTTTCTTCCTGCGAGGTCGAGAACATCTTTGAAAACAGCGACTACATTTATATGCTCAACCAAGCCAGCGGCGACCGGCAGATCCTTGCCAAACAGCTCAATATCTCCCCGCATCAGCTCTCGTATGTCACGCACAGTAGCGAAGGCGAAGGGCTGCTTTTTTATGGCAGTACGATCCTGCCTTTCGTGGACCGTTTCCCGAAGGATACCGAGCTGTACCGCGTTATGACGACCAAGTTATCTGACATGTCAGATAACGTGGTTAATTAAGTGAGTTACGTTATTCAAGGAGAATGGCAATCCTCTTGAAATAT
>ERZ1026957.679-NODE-679-length-14381-cov-5.555284_pt1 | contig 14381 bp, 10 predicted proteins | sample MGYA00519300_ERZ1026957 | MGnify/ENA primary metagenome ERZ1026957 (study PRJEB26926, sample SAMN06164520) | human gut metagenome | biome: ENVO:00009003; feature: ENVO:2100002; material: ENVO:00002003 | host: Homo sapiens | place: USA | collected 2012 ...
TAGAGCACCTGACTGTTAATCAGGGTGTCGCCTGTTCGAGTCAGGCAAGAGGCGCTTTTTGCGGCGAAGAGTTTTCTTCGCCGTTTTTTTGTGTGTTGTGTGTAACCAAACTGTAGCCTTTTTCACATTATTTTCAAAAATTAAAGGTAAATTAAAAAATGTCCTCTTGAAGAAATGGCGTATTTGTGTTACACTACATCCAAGCTGTAATGGTATTTTTGGAGATTCTGGCGTTTTTCCCCCAGCGTTTTTTGGTTCTGAGGGGCGGCGGCAGAGTGATTACCACGCATTTTTTCTACTTTTCTGCCCGTTTTGGCTGTTTTCCGGCCATTTAGCCTTGTGGCAATGGGGAAAGTATGGTAAAATAGTGTAAAGATGCCAAAATGGCAGCTTACTTAACTCGTGATGTTGCCGAGTGCGCACTCGGTTGCATAGGTTTTCCTGGTTGCGCAACCGGGAGGAGACCGATTATATTCGTTTTTTCATTTGAAGGGAGTAATTCATTATGATGATGCCTGCAAACTTCTCTGCTGTGAACGCAGAGGTCGTCTACGGCGGCGCTGTGGCTGACTACCTGCCCAACGCATGGACTGCTGCCAACGTCAAGCAGTTCTCCACCAACATTATCACTCTGGTCAGCAACAGCTTCTTCCAGCGTGTGATCAACGCCACCCTGGGCACCATGTTCAGCGGCAACTGGGGCAGCGACGGCGTGAAGCTGTTCGGCGACGAGGGCAGCCTCACTGCTCTGTACCACATTGACCATGATATCACCAAGGATTCTCAGAACTTCGGCAACAAGATCATGACCACTCTGGGTCTGGCTTCTGTTGTCTACACTCTGGGCACTTCTGACGCTAAGATCTTCACTGTCAAGAATGTCGCCAGCACCAATGTCTAATCTCATCTGAGGTTTCACCAAAGGTTCATTGAAAGGGCGGCGAATCGAAAGATTCGCCGCCCCTTTTTGCTGCCTTCCTGTTACCAAACTGAGACTTTTTTCACATTTTTTTCAAAATTTAAGGGTTTATTAAAAATTGTCCTCTTGAAGAACCCGACAGAATGTGTTATACTATGCCCAAGGTTTAGGAGACGGTACGTCAAAATCCCCTCTCCGGGCCGGTCAAAATGATCAAAGGGTAGGCGCTCCCTTCTTTTGATAGCAGCTACTCTCTGCCCCGCTTTGCCGCAGGGCAGTGCGAGGCAGAGAGTTGTATGCTGCTTTATGGGAGAAGCGGGTGAGGCGTCAGGAATGGAAGCCCTTTCTTCTTCGCCAAATCGTCCTCAGCCACAAGGCGGGCGTTTTGAAATAGAAACCACAAAGGAAGCATCTATGCGTTATACCTATGTCCGGCAGCACGACACCACAGACTGCGCTGCCGCCTGTCTCGCAATGGTGTGCCTCCATTACAAAAAGGAGATCACCATCACCCGCCTGCGGGACATGATGGGTACCGACCTGAAAGGCACAAACCTGACCGGTATGGAAAAGGCTGCGCAGGAGCTGGGATTCAGCACCGCCGCCGTCCGCGTAGACCGGGAAAACTTCCTCAGCGAATTCACCACTCCCTGTATTGCACAGGTCATCACCGACGAGGGTCTGGCCCACTTTGTGACGGTCTTCAAAAAGACCACCATCAAAGATGACGGCGAGCGGCGTCGGCACATGCTCCGGCAAGAAGAGGAGCGCAAGAAGTGCGCTGACGAAGGAAAGAAATTCAGATGCCGCGACTACGTCATCATCGGCGACCCGGCAAAAGAGCTGAAAAAAATCTCACTCGATGAGTTCTACAAGAACTTTACCGGTGTTCTGCTCCTGATGACCCCGACCTCGGAGTTCAAGGCAGGCAAGCAGAAACAGGGCAGCATGGTCAAGCGTTTCCTCGACCTGCTGCTGCCGCAGAAGAAGCTTTTCTTCTACGCCATCCTCAGCTCGGTCATCATGACCGTTCTGGGTATCGCATCCTCGATGTATAACAAAATACTGATGGATGAGATACTCCCCTACGGCCTGAAGAGCCTGTTGGTGGCTGTTATTCTGGTGTTCAGCATCGTGAGCGTCACCAGCGCACTCATCAGTATGGTGCGGCAGTGGGTGCTCATCTATCTGTCCATCAAGGTCGATATTCCCCTGATGCTGGGCTACTTCGGGCATGTTTTCAAACTGCCCATGAAGTTCTTCGCCACCCGCAAGACCGGCGAGATCACCACCCGCTATTCCGACGCCAGCACCATCAAATCGGTGTTCACCAGCATCGCGCTGAGCGTCGTGATGGATATTGTGATGGCCTGCGCCACCGGCGTCATCCTCTTCCGGATGAATGCCACCCTCTTCTCCATTTCGATTTTCACCACCCTGCTGAGCATCCTGCTGGTGTTCATCTTCAAGCAGCCCTTCAAGCGCATCAATGAAGAGACCATGCAGCAGTCTGCTATCCTCAACAGCCAGATGATCGAGAGCCTCCGTGGCATCGAGACCGTCAAGTGCAACGCCGAAGAGGACCGTGAGCTGGAAGCTCTGGAGCGGGAATACATCAAGAGCCTGAAGATCAGCCTGCGCTCCAGCAAGATCAGCACGGTGCAGTCCCTTATCTCCACCCTCATCACCACCATCCTCGGCATGGTCACCTCTTATGTGGGCATCATGCAGGTGCTGAATGGTGAGATGACGCTGGGCGGCTATATGGCCTTCAGCACTCTTTCCTCTTACTTTACGAACCCGGTCAGCGAGCTGGTCAGCCTACAGATGTCCATCCAGCAGGCCCAGATCTCCATCAAGCGTCTGACCGAGATCATGGATTACGAGTCCGAGCAGGACGAGACCCGCGAATACACCGAGATGGAAAAAATCGACGGTGACATTGAGTTCAAGGATGTCTCCTTCCGCTACGGCAGCCGTTCTCCGGCGCTGAGCCACGTCTCCTTCACCATCCCCTATGGCAAGAAGGTGGCACTGGTGGGCAGCAGCGGCAGCGGCAAATCCACCATCACCAAGCTCCTGCTCAAGTATTATGAGCCGGAAAGCGGTACCATCAGCGTAGGCGGCGTTGATCTGGACGAGTACAGCAATGCATCCGTCCGCCGTGCCATCGCCTATGTCCCCCAGAACGTCGAGCTGTTCAGCAAGACCATCTATGACAACATCCGCATTTCCCGACCGGAAGCCAGCCTCGATGAGGTCAAGGCCGCTGCCAAGAAGGCAGATGCCCACGAGTTCATCCGCAAGCTGCCGCTGCAGTACAACACCTATCTGGAAGAAGCCGGCAACGGCCTCTCGGGCGGTGAGAAGCAGCGCCTTGCACTGGCTCGCGCTTTCCTGAAGGATGCGAACCTCTATATCTTGGACGAATCCACCAGCAGTCTGGACTTTGGCACAGAGAATACCATCTTTGATATGATCTACAACCAGCTTGCAGACCGCTCGATGCTGATCGTCGCCCACCGCCTCTCCACCATTCGTGATTGTGACCTCATTCTGGTCATGGATCACGGTGAGATCGTAGAGCGCGGCACCCACGAAGAGCTGCTGGAAAAGCAGGGCAAGTATTATGAGCTCTGGAGCCTGCAGCAGGGCATTTTCCGCGATAAGAAGCGCGGGTCGAAGCCCGAAGCCCCCGTCTCTGCCGCCAAGGTGGTGGAGGACGAGGACGATGGCGAGTCCATCACCTACTAATTCGTTGCAGCTGCGTGCGCACGCAGTTACATAAATGGCTTTCTTACTGGATGCGCATCCGGAAACTGAGCCGACTAAATTTGTTTTTCATTCATTTGAAGGGAGTAATTCATTATGATGATGCCTGCAAACTTTACTGCTGTTAACTCTGAGGTCGTCTACGGCGGCGCTGACCTGTTCTCCATCCTGGCTGACACCACCGCTCCTGTCTGGAACGCTGCTAACGTCAAGCAGTTCAACACCAACCTGATCACCCTGGTCAGCAACTCCTTCTTCCAGAAGACCGTCAACAGCACCCTGGGTGTTATGTTCGGCGGCAACTGGGGCGGCGACAACGGCGATAAGATCTTCGGCGACGACGGCGCTCTGAAGAAGAACATCTACGGTGATGTCAATGGCGACGAGATGACCTTCGGCAACAAGGTCATGCGTACTCTGGGCATGGCTTCTGTCGTCTACACCCTGGGCACCGCTCCTGCCAAGATCGGCTTCAACGACGGTGTTATGGGCATTACCGACGCAGCCGGTAATCTCGGTGTCTAATCAGTAACCCCTAAAATCTGAAGTGTATTTCGTCCGGTGGCTCTCGGGCCGCCGGATGATAATGCCTCGTAATGGTATGCCCGGAGGCACCTGCCTCCGGGCATACCTTATTTTTTTATAAAATTTACAGTTTGGCTCTTTATTCCGCACCGCCAAACCGTTATAATAAATTGATGCCTATATTCATCATGGGATGAGTAATAGGTGATAACAAAATATGAAGCCACCCGATATGCGCAGAGGCTTCCCCCTGCCCTGTAAAGTCTCTCCCTTTGGGAGAGACTTTGCGAGAAGGTCAGGCTTCAGCCTCTAACTTCACGTTTTGTTATTGCCTATTACAAGCAATGAAACCAAGAACAGGTGGTATAAAATCATGAGAGAGATCCAGACCGCAGAAAACAAGACCCTCAAGCTGACCAATGTGGTCAGCCGCCGCATCCAGCCCGAAGAGTTCAACAATATGCAGATCGTGCTGACCCAGATGCACAACTTTATCAAGAGCAACGGCGCACAGCCCCTCGGCCCCCTCGTGCAGTGCATCAAACTGCCCGCCGGCCCCAACCCTCAGCCCGAAGTCTATATGATGCAGCAGGCCACCCAGCTCATCCCCCGCATGGAGGCCGGCTACTCCATGGACGCTGTGCTCCGCGTGCGCAACTGCCTGTACGCCCACTACGTCGGACCCATGAGCCAGAGCGGCCTTGCTTCCCAGAAGCTGAACATCATGGCTTTTGAGCACGAGCTCGAGCTGACCGGCACTGTCTACACCATCTTTGTCAATCAGGATGATGACGAGGGCGTTGTGGATACCTTTATGGAGACGAAGTAATATGACGACGACCATCCGCGACATCAACGAGCTGCAGGACCGTCGCATCATGATGGAGAAAAAGCTGCCGCCTTTTGGCTACGCGCTCATTCTCCTGACGGCTGCCCTCATCCTCTTCCTCGTGGTGTGGAGCACAAAAAACTACCGCACCTACGTCAGTCAGTCCAGCGGCTCGGTGCAGGCCGCCAACAAGACCTACATCATGTCCAGCTACTCCGGCTCCATCACCGAGCTGAACATTGCCGAGGGTTCCTACGTCAACGAAGGCGACCTCATCGCTCACATCAAGAGCACCGACCTCGACATGCAGCAGGACAGCATCCAGAGCCAGCTGGACATCTACAAAAAGCAGAAGAGCCAGTACGAGAAGCTGGTCAAGTCCATTCAGGACGACAAGAACTATTTCAGCGAGACGGACATTGACGACCAGCCCTACTACTACCAGTACGAGACCTACAAGAGCCAGGTTGCCCAGAAGGCCTTCGACGCATCGCCCTATCAGGCCGCGGGCTACTCCGACGAGCAGATCAAGGCCCTGATGGAGCAGAACCAGAGCGAGGTGGAGGCCCTGTATTACTCTACCCTGCAGTCGATCTCTGCCAGCCTGACCAGTGTGCAGAGCAACATCGACAATCTGCAGAGCCAGATGGACGCCCTGAGCACCGGCGCCAACGACTACTACATCTATGCCCCCACCTCCGGCGTCATCCACATGGACACGCCTTATAAGGTGGGCATGGTGCTCAGCGCCGGCACCCCGCTGGCCACCGTTGCCAGCGAGAACAGCGACCTCGAGGTGGTGGCTTACGTCACCCTCAGCGACCGGCCGCTGCTCCATGTGGGCGACCCCTGCAAGATTGCCATCACCGGCCTGTCGGAGTATTCCTACGGCACCCTGACCGGCACCGTGACCTCCATCGACAGCGATGTGACCGCCAGCTCCTCCGGCTCCTACTACAAAATGACCATCACCCCGGACAGCACCTACGTCATCAGCAACAGCGGCGACAAGGTCGATCTGTCCAACGGTATGAGCGTCACCGCCCGCGTGGAGTACGACAAGCTGACCTATTTCGAATACGCGATGGAAGCTCTGGGCGTTCTGTTCCGCTAAGCGCTCACATCAACGCCCAAAGAGGTACGAAAGAATGAAACTGAACCTGAAAATGCTGGCCGTGAGCACCGCTCTGCTGGGCCTGCTAGCCGCCGGCGCTGCGCTTCCGGCCTCTGCAGCCGGTCCCCTGAATGCGGCCGCTGCCCTCTCTCTGCCCTGGTCCGCTGCGGCTGTGGAGAGCGTCGAGACCGGCAGCTACGCCTCCACCATGACGGTAGGGACGCAGCAGCAGCTCTCGCCGGTCATTCTGCCCGCAAAGGCCGCACGCAATGCCACGGTAACTTTTATGTCCAATGACAGCACCATCGTGAACGTGACGTCTGAGGGCGTGGCGCAGGCGGTGGGCGTCGGCACGGCGCAGGTCATCGCCAGCGCAGACGGCGTGAGCTGTGTCTACACCATCACCACCGAGCTGGATGAATCCATGATCGTCAAGGAGATGGACATCACGCTGGCCTCCAGCACCATCGCTGTCGGCGAGACCACTTCCCTGTCGCTGGGCGTGCTGCCTTCCAGCGCATCGAATTACGCCAGCGTGAGCCTCAGCTCCTCGGATCCCGCTGTGGCTACTGTCAACAACTTCGGCAAAGTCACCGGTGTCGCCCCCGGCACCGCCACCATCACCGCTACCTGCGGCGATGTGAGCGCTTCGGCCACTGTCAAGGTCGTCAACAGCGGCGTAGACCGTCAGTCCATCGACCTGAACACGAGCTATGTCGTCCTCAAGCCGGGTGCCAGCCGCACCATCACCGGCAAAGTGACCCCGTCTTCCGCCTCCCAGTCCCTCACCTTCAAGTCCAATGACACCAAGGTGGCCACTGTGAGCGCCAAGGGCGTCATCACTGCCGTGGGTACGGGCGCGACCTCCATCGTCGTCTCCAACGGCACGGCGTCCGCTTCGGTGACGGTCATCGTCAACCGGAATGCTTCCAGCTCCGGCAATGGCGGCGGCAGCACCGACGGCAACAACGGTGAGGTCATCACCGACCCCGTCGTGGAGGCCATCGAGGCCGACGGCACCGACGAAGTGACCTTCGCACAGCGCGAGGTCCCCATCATCACCGGCGAGATGCTGAATGCCCTCCGTCTGAACGGCAAGACCCTCGTGGTCGAGGCCGATAACTACACCATCCGCATCGCGGGCCGCGATGTGAAGAGCACCTCCGCGCAGGTGAGCACAGCCCTGAGCTTTGCCCCCTCTGAGTATGGCGTCACCTTCACCCTCAACGGCGGCGAGGCTCTGCCGGGCGTCGTTCAGGTCGAGATGACCGGCGACAACGCCGCCTACACCCGCATCTACCTGCACAATGCCGTCAAGGGCAAGTGGCAGTTCCTCAACAGCTACAAGGATAATGTCCTCGAGGCGGACACGGCGGGCGAATACCTGCTGACCACCCAAAATCTCCGCTTCGCCCATGTGGACATGACCTTCTTCATCGCGGGCCTTGTGGTCATCGTGGGCATCATCATCGCCTACATCGTCATCAAGAAACGCTATTGGTTCTGGTAACTCTCATAAGTAAAATGACAGCGGCTGCTGTAAGTCCCTAAGACTACAGCAGCCGCTGTTTTTAACCTCTCAGTCTCGCTATCGCTCGACAGCTCCCCTACCGAGGGGAGCCTCTGGCGAAGAGGGAAAGCTTTACCAGAATGCCAAGGCCTCTCCTCGATAGGAGAGGTGGCACGCCGCAGGCGTGACGGAGAGGTTAAAAAACAACACAAGAGGGGTAAGAAATATGTGCTGTGTGATAGGCTATACCGGGCATGATATGAGTGCCGACAAGTTCAAAAAATACCTGATGCGCACCGTCTCGCGCGGGCCGGACGACCAGCGTGTGGTGGAAGGGCCTTTCGGCCTGATGGGCTTCGGGCGCCTCGCCATCATGGGTCTGACGCCGGAGGGGATGCAGCCCTTCTACCGCGGGGCCGACTGCGTGGTCTGCAACGGCGAACTCTATGGCTTCCGCTTCGAGAAAGAGATTTTGAAGCGCCGGGGCTACAAGTTCACTTCCGACTGCGACTGCGAGATTTTGCTGCCGCTCTACTATGAGTACGGCCTCGATATGTTCCGCCACATGGACGCCGAATTCGCGCTCATCCTGTACGATTCCCGCAAAGACCGCCTCATCGCAGCCCGCGACCCCATCGGCATCCGTCCGCTGTTCTACGGCTACTCCAAGTCCAGCCACAAGATCGCATTTGCCTCTGAGATGCAGAACCTCATTGGCTGGTGCGATGACATCCGCCCCTTCCCCATCGGCAGCTACTACTGCGACGGACGCTTTGTCCGCTACGAGGACATCGCCGACGTTCCCGCCCCCATGCAGGACGACATGGACACCATCCTGACCAACATCCGCGAAAAGCTCATTGCAGGCGTGGAGAAGCGTCTGGACGCTGACGCACCCGTGGGCTTCCTGCTGTCGGGCGGCCTCGACTCCTCGCTGGTCTGCTCCATCGCCGCCAAGAAGCTGGGCAAGCCCATCCGCACCTTTGCCATCGGCATGGATACCGACGCCATCGACCTGAAATATGCCCGCCAGACCGCTGAGTATCTGGGCAGCGAGCATCACGAGATCATCATCAACCGGGATATGGTCATCAGCAGCCTTGAAGAGGTCATCCGTCTGCTGGGCACCTGGGACATCACCACCATCCGCGCCAGCATGGGGATGTACCTGCTGTGCAAGGCCATCCACGAGCAGACCGATGTGCGCGTGCTGCTGACCGGTGAGATCTCCGACGAGCTGTTTGGCTACAAGTACACCGACTACGCCCCCACCGCAGATGCATTCCAGCAGGAAAGCCAGAAGCGCATCCGCGAGCTGTATATGTACGACGTCCTGCGCGCCGACCGCTGCATCTCCGCCAACAGCATCGAGGCCCGCGTGCCGTTCGGTGATCTGGACTTTGTGCGGTACGTCATGGCCATCGACCCCGAAAAGAAGCTGAACAGCTACGGCAAGGGCAAATACCTGCTGCGCAAGGCGTTCGAGGGCGACTGGCTGCCGCCGGAGATCCTGTGGCGCGAAAAGGCCGCCTTCTCCGACGCTGTGGGCCACAGCATGGTGGACGACATCAAGGAGTACGCCGAGAGCCTCTACACCGACGAGGAATTCCAGCTCCGCCGGGCAAACTACTCCGCCCACTGTATGCCGTTTACCAAAGAGAGCCTGTTCTACCGCGAAATTTTCGAGAAATACTACCACGACCAGAGCCGCACCATCGTGGACTTCTGGATGCCCAACAAGGCATGGCCGGGCTGCAACGTCAACGACCCCTCCGCCCGTGTGCTGGCAAACTACGGCGCTTCGGGCGTGTAAGCCTCTGAGACCCGCAGGTTATCTTGCGGAGTTCCACTTTTTGCTCGATATTACGTTCGGAATCGAACATCGCACGCTTTGCGGAGTTCGACTTTCGTGCGAAGTTGGAACACCGCAAATCAACCGAACGTCGCAAACCTTGCGGAGTTCCAATTTAAGACGATATTACATCAAATATTTGGAACATCGCAAGATGTTTTACCACAGTAGCGCAGCTGTAAGAGCATAACAAAGCAGGCACGCATTTCCGGCTTTTCCGGGTGCGTGCCTGCTTTTATTTTGATATTGTTTTTCAGCTGCCGGAGACTGCCAGCGCCAGCGCACCCACGAGGACGGCGAAACCGCCAAGGACGCCGAGGGCGATCTTTGCCTCATCGGCCTCGATCTGTTCCTGAATCGCCACCTGCGTGCCGCAGTAGACATTGCAGCAGGCGCTGTGGCCGTCCGGGGTGGTGGCGGTGATCAGGGTCTCCCCGTCCCCCACCGCCGTTACCAGACCAAAGGGGTCTACGGTGGCGGCGGCAGGGTTGCTGGTAGTCCAGGTGATGGGTACTGCGTCACCGTTCTCCACGGCTACGGAAGCTCTCAGGGCCGCCGTGCCGCCAATGTTCTCCAGATACAGCCGCTCCTTGTTCAAGGTTACCCGGCCCACGTTGGACACCACCGTTACGTCACACCGCAGGGTGGTGGTGTAGGTGTTGGCCACGATGGTGGTCTTGCCGGGCTTCTGGGCCGTTACGAGGCCGTTGCGGTCCACCGTCGCCACAGCGGGATTGGTGCTGTACCACTGGTACACCCAGTCGTCGGGGGCGGCGCTGGACAGATAGAGCTGATAGACCGGGTTCCGGTCATCGTACTCGATCTCCATGTCCAGCCAGCTCTGGTTCAGGCGGCTCTCTGCCGCCGCAGTATTTTCTTCGTCCAGTATCGCCGTGGGTGCCGCCGCAGCCGCACTCAGAGGGCCGGCCGCAGCGCCGAAGAGCAGTGTCACTGCCAGAGCGGCAGCAAGATGGGCTAAATGCTTTTTCATCTGATGTTCCTCACAGTCTTGCGGGGCGCTGATCGGCGCGGCCCGCAGTCCACCAAAAATCTCTTGCGTTCCGGGACAGAGCGCCGCAGCTCGTTCCCGTTCTTACCTTTTATTATATCATTCCGCCGCTGCGTGAGCAAATAAAAGCTCTTGCGCAGTTTTTGTGCAGATGTTACAATAAGGGCAGCAAGTATTTCGGTCAATAACAGGAGGATTTTATTATGGTAAAGCACATCATTCTCTGGCAGCTCAAGGACGAATATTCCGACGCCGAAAAGGCAGACATCAAGGCCGGCATCAAAGCGGGCCTCGAGGGTCTGGCCGGTCAGATTCCGGGCCTCGTGGAAATCCACGTCAACATCAACGGCCTGCCCTCTTCCAACGCCGATTTGATGCTGGACACCACCTTTGAGTCTGCCGAGGCACTCAAGGGCTACTCCAAGCACCCGGCTCATGTGGCCGTCGCCGACAGCAAGGTGCGGCCCTACTATAAGAGCCGCGTCTGCCTGGATTACGAGGTTTAATATTGACAAACCCACCGATTTTGCGTATATTAGATGTAATAATGTAAATTGGCTGTGAAGAGAAGAGTACGCCTCGTCTGCGCCTGACAGAAAGCCCGAAGGATGGAACCGGGCAGGCCGCGCGGAGCGGAACATGGTCTCTGAGCTGCGCGGGCGAAGCGTTATGTCAGCCTGCGACGGGTGCGCCCGTTACTGCGCTCGCCGGAAGTTCCGGCGCAAGGCCGCGTCTGCAAGGGTGCGGCGAAACAAGGTGGTACCACGGAAGTTATACGCTCTCGTCCTTGTCCGGCACAGCCGGCAGGGCGGGGGCGTTTTTCGCTGTTAGCGCCAAAAGAAAGGAAGAATCGTTTTCATGAGCGAGCACAAGACATTCTACATCACCACACCTATTTATTATCCCAGCGACAAGCTGCACATCGGCCACAGCTACACCACCGTGGCCTGCGACGCACTGGCACGCTTCAAGCGGATGCAGGGCTACGACGTCATGTTCCTGACCGGCACCGACGAGCACGGCCAGAAGATCCAGGACAAGGCCGCCGACGCAGGCGTGACCCCCAAGGAGTACGTGGATAAGATCGTCGCCACCGTCAAAGATCTGTGGAAGCTGATGGACATCAGCTACGACCGCTTCATCCGCACCACCGACGACTACCACATGGAGTCCTGCCAGAAGATCTTCACCAAGCTCTATGAGCAGGGCGACATCTACAAGGGCGAGTACACCGGCCACTACTGCAAGCCCTGCGAGAGCTTCTGGACCGACAGCCAGCTGGTGGACGGCAAATGCCCCGAGTGCGGCCGCGAGGTCTACGATGCCCACGAGGAAGCCTACTTCTTCAAGACCGGCAAGTACGCCGACCGTCTGCTCAAGCTCTACGAGGAGAACCCCCAGTTCATCCAGCCCGAGAGCCGCAAGAACGAGATGATCGCCTTCATCAAGCAGGGCCTGCAGGACACCTGTGTCTCCCGCACCTCCGTCAAGTGGGGCATCCCCGTGCCTTTCGACCCCAAGCACACCATGTACGTCTGGGTCGATGCTCTGAGCAACTATATCTCCGCTCTGGGCTACGGCAACGAGAAGTACGACGAGTACAGCAAGTTCTGGCCTGCTGACCTGCACATGGTGGGCAAGGAGATCCTCCGCTTCCACACCATCCTGTGGCCCGCCATGCTGATGGCTCTGGATCTGCCGCTGCCCAAGCGGGTGTTCGGCCACGGCTGGCTGCTGATGAACGGCGGCAAGATGTCCAAGTCCGTGGGCAATGTCGTTGACCCCGTCATCCTCTGCGACCGCTATGGCGTGGACGCCATCCGCTACTTCCTGCTGCGTGAGATTCCCTTCGGCAACGACGGCACGTTCACCAACGAGGCCCTCATCAACCGCATCAACAGCGACCTTGCAAACGACCTTGGCAACCTGCTGAGCCGCACCGTCGCCATGTGTGAGAAGTACTTCGGCGGCACTGTCCACAAAGTGGCCGGCACCGAGGCCATCGACACCGAGCTGGAGACCATGACTAATGAACTGCTGGGCAAGGTCACGGCAGACATGGACAACCTGACCATCCCGCAGGCTCTGATGGAGATCTTCGCCGTCATCCAGCGCGCCAACAAGTATATCGACGAGACCGCCCCCTGGGCTCTGGCCAAGGATGAGGCCAACAAGGAGCGCCTTGAGAGCGTGCTGTACCACCTGTGCGAGGCTCTGCGCGTGGCCGGCATCCTGCTGAACGCCTACCTGCCCTCCACCGCTCCCAAGATGATGGAGCAGCTGGGTCTGGACGCTTCCGCTATCGACGTGGAGAAGGCCGCTTACGGCGCACAGGAGAGCTACACCGTCCACAAGGGCGAGGCGCTGTTCCCCCGCATCGACGTGGCAAAGGAGATCGCCCACCTGAAGGAAGAGGACGAGAAGCGCAAGGCCGCTGCCGAGGCCGCTAAGAAGGCCAAGGAAGAGGCTGAGAAGAAGGCCGCTGCTCCCGCTGAGGAGAGCAATGTGGACTTCACCCACGAGGCAGAGATCTCCTATGACGACTTCTGCAAGGTGGAGCTGCGCGTGGCCGAGGTCCGCGCCTGTGAGAACCTGAAGGAGAGCAAAAAGCTGCTCCACCTGACCGTCTTTGACGGCGAGCGTGAGCGCTGCATCCTGTCCGGCATCGCCAAGTGGTTCAAGCCGGAAGACCTCATCGGCAAGAAGCTCGGCATCGTCTGCAATCTGGCACCCCGCCCGATGATGAAGGGCAAGTATGTCAGCGAGGGCATGATCTTTGCCGCTGACACTGCCGACGGCGGCTGCTCCATCCCCTTCTACAGCGACGACACCCCCGTGGGCGCGCGCATCCACTGAGCGATGGATAACAACATGACTCTTTCCCGCGCCGAGAAGCTGGACAAAATTTTCGGCACGCCGCTGTTTGCGGTACTGCTGGCCATCTTCTGCAATGTGCTGTGGGGCTGTGCGTTCCCCTTCATCAAGATGGGCTACCGCCTCTTTGAGATCGATCCGTCCAACACCGCGTCCATCTTCTGCTTTGCCGGTGTAAGGTTCATGCTGGGCAGTCTGCTCGTCCTGCTGGGCAGCACCCTGCTCCAGAGCCGGATGCCCACCTTCCCGAAAGGGAAAGTCTTTGCCGAGTGCTGTGTACTGGGTCTGTGGCAGACCACGACCCAGTACGCCTTCTACTACATCGCCGTGGCGATGCTCACCGGTGCGTTCGGCGGCATCCTGAACAGCACCCAGAGCTTTCTGGGCGTCATCTTTGCCCACTTCATCTACGGCAATGCCGATCGGATGACCCCGGCAAAGACCCTGGGCTGCGCCGTCGGCTTTGCGGGCGTTCTCATCGGCACACTGGGCAACCACGGCGGCGGCAGCGGCTGGGGCGTCTTCTGTATGCTGTTTGCAACGGTGGTCTTCACCCTGTCCGGTCCGTGGAACAAGTCCGTCACCAAAAAGGCGGACAGCTTCGCGGTCTGCTTTCTGAACCTGTTCGTGGGCGGCGCAGCACTCTTCGTGCTGGGTACGGTTCTCGGCGGGCGTCTGGGCAATGTGAGCCCGCTGGGCATTCTGGTGCTGCTGTATCTGGCCTTCATCTGCGGCGCCGGCTATCTGCTCTGGGCCTTGCTGATGAAGAACAACCCCGTCAGCCGCATTGCCATCTTCGGCTTCGTGAACCCGGTGGTCAACGTGCTGCTGAGCGCTGTGCTCAACGGCGAACCGCTGTTCCGCTGGCAGTATCTGGCCGCACTGGTGTTCGTCTGCGTCGGCATCTGGCTGGTGAACAAAGCCCCTGTCTCTTATACACATCTCCGAGCCCACGAGACACTGAGCGATATCGTATG
>ERZ1026957.681-NODE-681-length-14325-cov-17.811563_pt1 | contig 14325 bp, 5 predicted proteins | sample MGYA00519300_ERZ1026957 | MGnify/ENA primary metagenome ERZ1026957 (study PRJEB26926, sample SAMN06164520) | human gut metagenome | biome: ENVO:00009003; feature: ENVO:2100002; material: ENVO:00002003 | host: Homo sapiens | place: USA | collected 2012 ...
TGGCAGACCAAGGTCAACGCAACAGCCTTCACCGACATCAAGGTAAAGAGCAGCATGCTCTACAATTATAATGCATACGAAACATATAATGTGGAATACTCTCTCAACGGAACCGACTGGACCAAAGTTGGCGCCATTGAAATGCCTGGAACCAAAGCCTGGACCGATGGAGAGTTCACTCTCCCAGCCGATGCAAACAACAAGGCAGAAGTATACATCCGCTGGATTGCCGACAAGACTTCTTCTATCAAGGGAGCAACAGGCAACAACGACGGAATCTCTATCACAGATATCTACATCACAGGTACCGCTCAGCTCGTTAACGACGGCAAGGCTCCAGTACTCGTAAGCACCGTACCAGCAGAAGGCGCAACCAACGCATCTGCCAACGGCAAGATTGTACTGACTTTTGATGAGAAGGTAAAACTCACCGACAAGGCAAACGCTACACTCGGCACACAAAAGATAGAAGGAGTTGTGTCAGGCAAGACCATCACCTTCGCATACAAAGGTTTGAACTACGCTACAGCTTACACCTTCACGCTCGCTGCCGGTTCTGTAGCCGACCTGACAGACAATGCAACAGACCAGGAAATTGTTCTGAACTTCACTACCAAGACCAAGCCAGCTGTAACCAAGGCACTCTACGACTTCATCGTACCAAACGACGGTGACTTCAAGGCAGCACTTGCAGCAGCAGCCAAGCGTACAGATACCAGCAAGCGATTCCGCATCTTCATCAAGCAGGGCGACTACAAGATTCCTGCTGACGAAAAGAGCAAGGTAACAGGTAGCGACGGCAAGAGTTACGCTAATCCTACCACCTATATGGATACGCCAAACGTATCAATCATTGGTGAGAGCATGGACAACACCTCACTGACTAACACCGTTCCAAACTCTGGTCAATCAGCCAACGTATTGGAAGGTATCGGCAAGGGTGACGTACTCTGCTTGCAGAAGGGAGCAACAAACACCTATTTCCAGGATCTGAAGATGTACAGCAGTATGGGCGATGCCAAGGGTCGCGACATCATACTCAACGACCAGAGCAACAAGACCATCTGTAAGAACGTAAACCTCTGGGCTTACCAGGACACCTACGTATCAAACAACCAGAATGGTAAATTCTACTTCGAAGACGGAATCCTTCGTGGTCGTACCGACTACCTCTGCGGTAAGGGTGATGTATATTATAATAATGTAGAACTCTGGATCTGTGAAAAGGGAGGCTATCTCGCTGTTCCTTCTCAGCCTAAGAAGTATGGCTACATCTTCAAAGACTGTACCATCAAGGATGCTACTGCAGCAAAAGATCTGAACGGAAATTACACTCTGGGTCGTCCATGGGGTAAGGGCACACCTATTGCGCTCTATATCAACACCAAGATGGAAGCCATCCCTTCAGCGGCAGGATGGAACGAGATGAGTGGCGGATACCCTAAGCGTTTCGCAGAATACAACTCATACACATCAACAGGAAGCATAGTAGACCTCAAGGACAGAAAGAAAGTTTACGATGCCTATGATTCAAAGGATGGTGACAATTATGTAAACCGTCGTAATGAAACAGCAGGAAACCCTATCCTCACAGCAGAGGAAGCTGCAGCCTACACCATTGAAACAGTAATGGGTCAGGATGATGACTGGGATCCAACTGCAGCTACCGAGCAGGCATCAGCACCTAGCAATGTTAAGCTGAACGGTACAACCCTCGCTTGGGACAACAACGACTACGCTCTTCTATGGGCAGTATGCAAGAACGGCAAGGTAGTTGACTTCACCATCAAACCAACCTACCTCGTAGATGATGCATCAGCAACATGGAGTGTTCGTGCAGCCAACGAGATGGGAGGACTGAGCGAAGCAACAGCAGCAGTTCTGGGCACCGGCATCCGCAACATCGCCTCAGCTACAGATGCAGCAGCCATCAAGACCGCTATCTATGCAGCCGACGGCACCCAGCTCTCAAATCTCAAGAAGGGTATCAACATCATTGTGAAGACCCTGGCAGATGGCAGCAAGAAGACAAGCAAGGTCATCGTAAAGTAAAGAAACAGAGACATTAAGTAAATAGATTGAGAGATAACATTCGGAGTGCAATATCCCCATCCTCGTTCAGAAAGGTGCCGGATATTGCACTTTTTTCCCTCAACACCCGAAACAGCAGAAATGAAAACAGAGAAAAACGGACCGTCGAAATGTAAAAAACAGAGTATTTACGCAAGAACCTGTAAACGTTTACGTATATTTTTATCTCAAATATACCCATAATCTCATATTTTTTATATACTTTTGCATCAAGAAAACCAAGACTTAGCTAACGCTACGCATTCAGGTTACCCTCATCGGAGCCTTCGGGAGCCAAGAGGAACAGCCATGATAAAGCAACTGCTCAGGACTGGGATTCTACTTAAAAACATTAAGAAAAAACATTAGAAAATTAGTAATTTAGAATAAGTTTTATCTAAACCTAAAGTGTATGTCTGGTAATTTTAGAAAAAAGAAAATTGCTTTGGCAGGCGCACTGATGTTCGTAGTAACAAGTGTATCTGCACAAACAGTAAAAGGCGTTGTTACTGACAATACGGGCGAGCCAATCATCGGTGCATCTGTCATGGAGGTAGGTGTAGCTGGCAATGGTGGCGTGACCGACCTTGACGGTAACTTCACAGTAAACTTAAAAGGCAAAAGCAAGAAACTGAAGATTTCATACATTGGTATGAAAGCTAAGGAAGTAAGCGTTGCAGGTAAAGAAACGATCGATGTAAAGCTTGAGGATGACAACACTACCCTCAACGATGTCGTAGTAATCGGTTATGGTACTGTTAGAAAGAAAGACCTCACAGGTTCTGTATCTTCTATCAGCGACAAGCAGATTGCCAACATTCCAGTTTCTAACGTAAGCGAGGCGATGACCGGTAAGATGGCAGGTGTAAACATCACTACCACTGAAGGTTCACCTGATGCTGACGTGAAGATTCGTGTGCGTGGTGGTGGTTCTCTTTCTCAGGACAACTCACCTCTCTACATCGTAGACGGTTTCCCAGTTAGTTCTATCAGCGACATCGCTCCTAGCGAGATTCAGAGCATCGACGTATTGAAGGATGCTTCCTCTACAGCTATCTATGGTGCCCGTGGTGCCAATGGTGTTATCATCGTTACAACCAAGAGCGGTTCTGAGGGCAAGACCCAGGTGAACTTCAATGCTTCTCTCGGCTACAAGAAAGTATCTAAGTTGGTAAAGACTATGTCTCCATACGACTATGCATACTATCAGTATGAGTTGGGTAGCACTGACTATGGTAACTACAACGACCTCGACATCTGGAAGTCTATCGAAGGACGTGACTATCAGGATGAGGTATTCGGTCGTACAGGTAACCAGAAGCAGTATAACGTGAACGTAAGCGGCGGTACCAAGGATCTGAAATACAACATCGGTTTTTCTCACAACGACGAGAAGAGCATCATGCAGGGTTCTGGCTATGCCAAGAACAATGTAAACGCCAAGATTAATGCCAACTTGAACAAGTGGTTATCTCTCGACTTCAATGGCCGTATGGCTTTCACAAAGCTGGACGGTTTGAATGGTGGTGCTGATACCAACGAGTCAAGTGCAGCAAACTCAGTTGTTGCCAACACCGTAAGATGGAACCCGGTAGAGCCTCTCTCCAGCGCATCGGACGAGGATGAGGAGAACAGCACATCAACACGCCGTAACCCAACAGAGCGTATCACCGATACCTATAAGTATCAGGAGCGTTTCCAGCAGAACTACAATGTAGGCTTAAACTGGAAGCCATTCAAGAACATCACATTCCGTTCTGAGTTCGGCTATGGTTGGAAGTACAACAATACCGAACAGGTTTGGGGTTCTAATGCAACTACCAACTCTAAGTATGGTTACAACGGTCAGCCACAGGCACAGTTCGTACGCTTGGAGAACAAGAACTGGCGTAACGCAAATACATTGACTTACGACAACAAGAAGCTTTTCCATGGTCGTGACCACATCAATGTATTGGTAGGTCAGGAGTGGAGCAGCAGCCAGGACGTAACCCGCACCAACACTTCTGTAGCCTTCCCTACTTCATTCACATTGAACGAGGTATTGGCAAACACAGCAGCAGGTACAGCACTTCCGAACGAAGGTAATATCAAGGCAGAGGAGAACATTCTCTCTTACTTCGGCCGTATCAACTATACACTCAACGACAAGTATCTGGCTACCATTACCGTTCGTGCCGATGGTTCCAGTAAGTTTGGCAAGGACAACCGTTGGGGTATCTTCCCATCAGCAGCCTTGGCTTGGCGTATATCTGACGAGGAGTTCCTGAAGGGTGCTTCCAGCTGGCTTTCTAACTTGAAGGCCCGTCTGAGCTTCGGTACAGCAGGTAACAACCGTATCAACTCTGGTTTGCTGACTACCACCTACTCAATGGCAGACAACACTTCAAAGGCTCCATTCTTCGATGAGAACAGAGTTTCTATGCTTGAGCATGGAAAATATCTCTATAATCCAGACTTGAAGTGGGAAACCACAGTGACCCGTAACTTCGGTATCGACTACGGTTTCTTCAATGGACGCATCAGCGGTACATTGGACTTCTACTGGAATACAACCAAGGACCTCTTGATGCAAAGTATCGTTCCTGCCAACACAGGTTACTCTTACCAGTTCCAGAACTTCGGTAAGACCTCTAACAAGGGTGTTGAGCTGGCGCTCAACGCAGTAATAGTAGACAAGAAGAACTTTGGCTTGAACTTCAACTTCAACGTATCTTACAACAAGAACAAGATTGACGAGTTGAACATGGAGAACCCATGGCAGAGTTCTAATTGGAGTGGTTCTACCATTGCCAAGTACGAAGACTTCCGCGTAGAGCAAGGCGGTCGCCTCGGTGAGCTTTGGGGCTACAAGAGCAATGGTTTCTACACCGTGTATGATGCCGCAACAGGCAAGGGTGACTTGGTATTGAAAGCCAACGGCACTTGGGCACTGGCAGAAGGCGTAAAGGACAACAGCTACAAGCTCTTCGGCGGTAACCTCTATCCAGGCGTTGCTAAGGTAAAAGTTGATGAGAATGGTGATGCTTTGAAGCAGCGTCTGGGCAACACCGTACCTACCACAACAGGTGGTTTCGGCTTTGATGGTCACGTTGGTAACTTCGACTTCAACCTGTTCTTCAACTACTCATTGGGCAATAAGCTGGTAAACGGTACCAAGCTTGCCAACTCATTCTACGCAGGTTCAGCCAAGAACTATAACCTTGTAGATGATTTCAACGTAGGCAACCGTTATACATGGATTGACCCAGCCAACGGTGAGAACATTGGTCGTCCATCAGCTAATCTGATTACACAATACGGTGGCGTAGAGAATGTAATGAACCGCTTGAACGAAATCAATGCCAACGCCAATATCTACAATCCAGCAGGCGTATCAACCATGCAGCTCATCAGCTATGCTGTAGAAGATGCATCATTCCTGCGCCTGCAGAACGTAACAGTGGGTTACACTCTGCCAAAGAAGTGGGTAAACAAGTGCTACATCCAGAATGTACGCATCTACTTCACAGGTTACAACCTGCTTTGCTTCACCAACTACTCAGGCTACGATCCAGAGGTTGATACAAGTTCTAAGAGGAACCCAATGACCCCAGGTATCGACTATGCAGCTTATCCAAAGAGCCGCACCTTCGTAGGTGGTATTAATGTTACATTCTAAAATTTATAAGATCATAACAATGAACAAGATATTATATGCATTTGCATTGGCAGGCGTATTAGGATTGTCTTCATGCTCAGACTTTCTGGATCAGACATCTCCATCAGAGATGACTGCTGAGAATACCTACGCCTCACCTTATTATACCAATCTTCGCGTCAATAAGCTCTATGGTGGCATGGGACAGGACCGTACCTACGCACAGGACTTGTCTATCGTATGGAACCTGAACAGCGACTGCGAATTGATTGACGGTCTTGGAAGCAATGCTACCAATACCTCAAACGAGCGTGGTAACATGAACTACAATATGGACCCAGGATGGAGCAAGATTAGCGGTGTATGGGATGCTGAGTATGGTATCATCGAGGATGCCAACCAGATTATCGAGGGAATCCGCAGTAGCGCCACATTAAAAGCTGGCGGTGCTAACCAGAAGTCGATGGAACGCAGCCTCGGCGAAGCGCTCACCATCCGTGCCATGGTTTACTTCGACCTAGTTCGTATTTTTGGTGATATTCCGTTCAAGAGAGAAGCATCAAAGTCTGACCTGAGCAACGCTTACCTGGAGAAGACCGACCGCGACGTAATCATGGATTCCCTGATGAACGACCTGGATGAGGCTATCAAGTATCTGCCATGGGCAGACCAGGTATCAGGCTATACCACAGAGCGCACAACCAAGGGTTATGCTCACGCACTCCTGGCACAGATTGCCATGACCCGTGCAGGATATGTAATTCGCGAGAAGGCTAAAGACGGATATGAGACTGCATCTTACAGCGATGCAACCTATCCAACACAACGCCCAGGTGCTGCCGACCGCAAGGCTCTCTACGAGCGTGCCCTGAAGCACTGGTCTGCTATCATCAACGACAATACTCACAATCTCAACCCATCTTTCGAGAACGAGTGGTACTTGATTAACCAGCTCTCTCTCGACAAGACTTACCACGAGAACCTCTTCGAGATTCCTTTCGGTGAGAACGTAACTGGTGAGTTGGGTTACACTGTAGGTGTCCGCCTGAGTGGTGTTACAACAGAATATGGCTATGGCAACTCATCTGGTAAGATGAAGGTTACTGCACCTCTGCTCTATTCTTACGACAAGAAGGATACACGCCGTGACATCACTTGCGCCAACTTTGAAATCAAGCAGGATGGCAGCAACACCATAGAGAGCATGATCAAGAATGCTCCTTTCGGTATATATGTAGGAAAGTGGGATGCCCGCAAAATGAACAACACCTGGTTGCAGAACAACCTGAAGGCTACAGCTAAGCACACTACAGGTATCAACCCTGTAAAGATGCGCTATGCTCAGGTATTGCTCTACTATGCAGAGTGCATGAACGAGTTGGCTGGCAACCCAGATGCCAACTACGAAGGTTCTGCCAATGGTATGACTGCCCGCCAGGCTTTGGAAGCTGTACATACCCGTGCCTTCAACAAGGCTGACAAGGACGAGGCAAAGGCATACATAAACAATATCCCTTCTGACAAGGACGCATTCTTCAATGCTCTCGTTCAGGAGAATATGTGGGAGTTTGCAGGTGAAGGTATCCGCAAGTACGACTTGATCCGCTGGAACCTCTTGGTAGAAAAAATCAACGAGTTCAAGCAGACTTATCTGAATGAGCTTGCAGATGGTACTTACCAGGAGACCATTTACTTCAACTATCTGGATGAGAAGAAGACAAAGATTGACTTCTCTAGCGTAACATGGTATGGTATTCCTGACGGAAAGACACCTGCTGACTACGCTGGCAGCATCGACTCATTCGGCGCAGCTAAGTTGGATTCTGGTTCAGATACACAGGTTGACGTAAACCTGCCATCTATCAGCAGCGGTTTGGTTGGCGATAACGTAGCAGTGAAGAACCGCTATCTCATGCCAATCGCTTCTACAACCATCTCTGCAACCAACGGTAAGATTCACAACTCTTATGGTTATGCAGACTAATTCATCTTTAATCAAAAAAGAAAAGAAAATGAAGAGCATTAAAAACATATTGGGCACAGCATCTATGATAGCATTGACTCTGTCGGCTACATCTTGTACCGATGGCAATGACTGGGACGTAGATGGCAGCCTGTCAAGATTGTTCGGTCTCAACGGTGACAAAATCACCGTTGAAACTGCCGAAACATCAGCTACGGTTACATTCTCTGCCTTCACATCAAAAACAGTTCCTTCACCAGAGTACTATGTATTCGAGGTAAGCAAGGATTCTCTTTACGAAGGTGTTGAGAATGCTACCATCATCAAGTTCGGAGAAGATAAGACTTTGACTTCTTCTCCAGTAGTTCTCTCTGGTCTCGATGGCGACAGCAAGTACTACATGCGTGTAAAGGCTATGTCTTCTACTGTTAACGAGTCCAAATGGGTTTACTACAAGGATGGTTCATCTTTCAAGACAAAGGCTGAGCAAATCTTCAACAATGTAGAGGCAACCGACCTCTTCGAGAATCACGTGAACTTGAGCTGGACTCCAGGTGCTGATGTTACTCACATCACTTATGCTAACGCTAACGATGCAGAGAACATCCAGACTATCAATCTGACAGCTGAGGAAAAGGCAGCTGGTAAATATACTCTTGCTGGCTTACAGCCAACAAGCACTTATACCATCACTATCTATAAGAATGACGTAAAGCGCGGCCAGTTGCAGATTACAACTCCTGCTGCCATGCCAGCAGCTAACTATAAGTATTCTCTTTCCAGCGATGTAACAGTCATCTCACAGACGCTCATCGATGAGATAGCAGAACAGGCTAAGGCTGCAGCAGGCAACGAGACAAACTATAGCGCAACCATCGGTATCCCAGCCGGTGCCAAGGTAGCTCTCTATGGCACAAATGATACAGACGGTGGCAAGACCAACGTAACCATCCCAGACGGAATGTCTGTTACATTCTTCGGTTTGGCAGGAGGCGAGACGCCAACCATCACCCTCGACAAGAACTTCGATGTTGCAGGTTCTCATGCATTCATCAAGTTCCAAAACGTGAAATTGGAAGAGAATGGTGCTGGCTACTTCATCAACCAGAGCAAGGCATGTACCGTAGGCGAATTCACTTTGGAGGATTGCGAGGTTAGCAATATCAAAACATCATTCTTCCGTTTCCAGGGAAGTGATGCTAAGTCTGTCGGCAAACTTACCTTGAAGAATAGTATCTTCACCAACCTCTGTGCAGGTTATGGTTTCATCCACATTGATGCAAAAAATGGTGCAGGTCATCTCGACAACGTAGAGATTGACGGCTGTACATTCAACAGCATCTGTGTAACAGGTAAGGTATTCATCTACAGCAATAAGAAAGATATGCAGGATATCACCATCAAGAACAGCACATTCTACAACTGTAATGGTAACGGTCAGTACTTCGTTGACTTCGGCAAAGATGCCAAATTTGGACCAAACACATTCACAATTGAAAGCTGTATCTTCGGTAAGAGCGCAGATGAGAAAACCGACAAAAACATCAGAAGCAAGACTCCAGCTACTGTAGCCAACAGCTTCAGAACAACAGACTTCTTCAAGGTGATTAAGGGCGTAATTGATACAGAATTCAGCTCTGAGCAGTTATTCACTGACCCAGCCAATGGCAACTTCACCATCAAGGCTGGTACTTTGAAAGAAAAGGCTGGTGACCCACGCTGGTATGTAGTAGAGGATTAATCCATAAGATAAGGATTAACATCTCATATAAATTTAAGAAAAAGTGCAATGCTTATATGGAGCATTGCACTTTTTTTTATTTTCTCTTCGTAAGCGGCTCCGCTTACCAATGTTCCCGAAATTACATCACGACGTAGCAATCGGCGCGTCACGATGCAGTAACAGATACGTCGCGACGTAATTCCGGCTACATCCTGCTCACATCAAGTAAGCCTCATTTGAGCTTCAAATAAGCCTCTTTAACCGTTCAAGTAAGCCTCACTTGAACTTCAAATAAGCCTCAGTTAAACGTTACGTAAGGCTCACTTGCAAGCCTGAATTACGCAATTAAAGGCAATATTGTAGAAGAAACACTAGTGAAAACGTTTACGTTAGATTTTTCAATTATTTTGTTCGTTGTTTGAGATTTTTCACTACTTTTGTAGCAGAAATCTAAAGATTATTATCAAAAATCTAAGATTTCTTATGATCTATTGAGAATCAAACACGACTACAACTAATCGCAAATAAGTTCAATTAGACCAAAACTTAACAAGATATAATAATAACCTACAAAACAAACATCGTTATGTATCAACAACTGAAACGTGCCAGCATGGCACTGACCTTGAGTTCGGTTTGTTTCCTCGCTTTTGCGCAGAAAACAATCCAAGGTACCGTTAAGGATGCTAATGGCGACCCAATGATTGGTGTAACCATTACTGACCAGAATGGCAAGGCAGGTGGCATCACCGACCTTGACGGTAAGTTTACCATTCAGAACGCAGACCCTAATGCGGTCTTGACTTTCAGCTACATCGGCTGCAAGCCTAAGAAAGTAAAAGTAGGAAGTCAGAAAACATGGAACATCGTACTTGAAGATGACAATGCAGCCCTTGACGAGGTCGTTGTCGTTGGTTATGGTACTATGCGTAAACGCGACGTAACTGGTTCTATCGCATCTGTCAACTCAGAAAAGATAGCCGCTCGTGGTACTACCAATCTTGCAGAGTCTCTGCAGGGTTCTGTTCCTGGTGTCAACATCACCCAGTCTGGTAGCCGCGCAGGTGCAGGCTTCAATATTCAGGTTCGTGGACAGGCTTCTATCAACAAGCAGGCACAGCCATTGTATGTTATCGATGGTGTAGTTTGCGACAACATGGACTTCCTGAATCCTGATGATATCGATCGCATCGACGTATTGAAAGATGCATCTTCTACCGCCATTTATGGTTCCCGTGCCTCTGCCGGTGTCATCATGATTACCACCAAGGGCAGCAAGGGTGCAGACAAGGCACAGAAGGCTACCATCTCTTATGACGGATATTATGGTATCAAGAAGTTGGCGCGCATGCCTGAGTTTATGGATGCCAACGAGTTTATGGATTATCGTTTTGCCAGATATACCACGCTCGATGGTAAGAGCTACGATGGCTCAAGCCGCAAGGGTGTTGATGCCGAAGGACATCCACATTACATCATCAAGAATACCGACTTGAATTCTGCCTTCCTTGCCCGCAAGGGAGCAACCAGCTACAAAGACTCCAAACTTTATGAGCTGATGATGGATCCAAGTTTCGACGGTTACGACTGGAAGAAGCTGGTTACCCGCACTGCCGCCCAGCAGAACCACTTTATCAGTGCTGCCGGTGCTACAGACAAGATCAACTACCGTGTAGGTATGGGTTATCAGGGAGAAGAGAACGTATTCAAAGGCAACGACTATGAGCGTTTCAACTTCAAGGGAGCAATGGATGCCAAGCTCTCCAAGATATTCGAGGCAGGTTTCTCAACCAACATGTCAATGAGCCGCACCCAGGACATATGTACTGATGGTACTTATTCTCCATACGTGAATGCATTCTATTTTAACCCATTCGTATCTCCAACAGATGCAGATGGCAACCTGATTCCTAACCCGGGAGCAAAGGCAGCCTTTGGTTCAGATGCACAGTTTACATCTACATATAACCCGCTCATCGATTTGAATGACGGCAACTACACCAACGAGACCAAGATGTACCGACTGATGGGTAACTTCTACCTGCGTGCCAACATCATCAAGGGATTGAAGTTTACAACCACCTTCTCTCCTAACTACTCTCACAAGCGCCAGGGCATCTTCTATGCAACAGGTCTGAACGAGGGTAACGACGTAGGTTCAACTTACTACCAGAAGAACAAGACAAACTTCGGATCCGTTGCCAATACAACCCGTGTAGACTGGACGTGGGACAACCAGTTTGACTACAACCGCACATTTGGCGACCATACCGTTGGCGCCATGGCACTGTTCTCACTCTACAAGAGCAATACAGAATACCAGTATGAAGAAGGCAAGGGTATCGCCAGCGACCACACTACATTCCACAATCTGGGAACAGCCAGTGGCGACAAGACGCTCTCCTCTTCTTATACTGAGTCATCACTGGAGTCATTCGCTTTCCGTGCCAACTATTCTTATAAGGGCCGTTACATGGCTACAGCTACACTCCGTACCGATGGCAGTTCACGCTTCGCAGACGGCAACCGATGGGGCTGGTTCCCTTCTGTAGCTGCAGCATGGCGTATCTCTGATGAAGCTTGGATGAAGCAGTTCAACAACTGGTTAGACAATGCTAAACTCCGTCTGTCATATGGTGTTACCGGTAACAACAATGTGGGTGACTATGTAACTATCGCTTCTGCTACAGGTCCATCTTATGTAACCATAGATGGCAAAGAGGTACAGGGTTATTATCCTAACGGATTGGTGAACACAGCCCTCATTTGGGAGAAGGTAAAGGAATTTGATGTAGGTCTCGACCTGAGTTTCCTGAAAAACCGCATCAATGTAACAGCCGACTTCTACAACCGTCTTTCTGATGGTCAGATTATGTCACGTTCAGTGCCTATCGAAACTGGTGAGAAAACTTCAACCTTCAATGTAGGTTCTGTCCAAAACAGAGGTATTGAACTCGGTTTGAACTTTAACATCATCAACAAGAAAGACTTCTCCTGGAGTGCGAATGTAAACTTCGCCCGCAACTGGAACAAGATTAAGGAGTTGAGTAACGGTAAGGTTGATGAGGTAGCCAACAACTGGTTTATCGGCGAACCACTGAATGTACTCCGTGACTATACCCATACCGATGTCATCACCGACAAGGGTGTAACCATGCACACCATGAATGGTGACAAGCATTATACCCTGAAGGAATTCTACGAGAAGTATGGCACAAAGTATAAGTGGTATGAAGGTCAGATGGCAGTAAACGACTGGAACGATGACGGTAAGATTGACGACAACGATAAGCAGATTTATGGCTGCACAGATCCTCGCTGGACAGGTAGTTTCTCTACCAATGTTTACTTCAAGGGTTTCGACTTCTCCATCATGTTCTATACCAAGAGCGGATTCTGGTCACGCAGCTACTTCCATGAGAAGTATATGAAGTATGGCGACCGTGGTAATGCCCACATGCAACTGGACTACTACATACCAAAGGGAGCACCAATCATCGATCATGCAACAGGTGAGATTACAACCGCCACAGAGACCCACTACGGAAAGTATCCTTATCCAAACAACAGCGATACTTCGATGGGTGGTTACTTCGGTGACAAGGGTTCAGCCAAGGGAGAAGGTTTCCAGTATCAGAAGACCTCTTTCACCAAGGTTAAGAACATCACCCTGGGTTACACATTGCCTAAGAGCGTAGTAAACAAGGCAGGTATCAGAAATCTCCGTGTTTATGTAAACGTTCTGAACCCATTCTGCTTCACCAACTACAAGGGCTTCGACCCAGAGTGGGCATCACAGAATCTGCAGAATGGCGGTCCATCATCTGTAACCTACCAGTTTGGTGTAAATCTTAAGTTCTAATCTCATTAAATGAAGTAAACAATTATGAAAAAGATATTATATAGCGTAGTATTGGCGGCCTGCTGCATGGGAACCATGACAAGTTGCAGCGACTTCCTGGATGCTAGCAACAAGTCGAATGTAACTGCTAAACAGAGTTTTGCGACAAAAGAGGGATTAAACAACCTCGTCAATGATGCCTATCAGCATCTGCAAAACGTTTATGCAGCACCTCTGTTCACTAGCTGTTTCTCAGCAGGTACAGACATGTATGCCGATGCCCGTAACAAGATGAACGAGGCATTGAACACTTACGAGACCTTGACTCCAGAAAATACGGATATCAAGAATCTCTATACTTACCTCTATTCAGGTATACGTGCAGCCAACTCTGTGTCATATTATGCACAGACAGCCCAAGTTGATGACAAGACGAAAAGTCAGCTGATAGGCGAAGCCCGTGTATTGGCAGCCTACGAGTATTATCTTCTGGTAAACAACTTCGGTGGTGTGCCTATCATGAAGGACTTCCTCACCACAGCAGACACAGGATATCCTAAGTCTTCTCCTGAAGATGTATACGCCTATATCATCAGCGAGCTCGAAGAAGTTATCAGCAAGAATGTGCTCCAAGCTTCTACAGCTACCAAGGGTGGCGGCAGAATCAGCCAGGAAACAGCCAAGGCGATCCTTGCCAAGACCTACCTTTCTGCAGCATGGGACCTCAACAAGCAGGAATACTTCTCCAAGGCTGCTGCTCTTGCCGATGAGGTGATTGCAGGCAGAAGACTGACTACCCCATTTGCCAAACTCTGGAAAGCAGACGGATCGGGCGATGACAACGAAGAGTTCCTTTGGGATGTGGAATATGATTTGGCTACAGCCAACAATACAACATCAGGTGGTACTGAATGGAGCGGTTACTACTGCAACTATTTGGGTGGAAACGAGGATAACATCAAGGCTACAACCTCCAGCTATGTGCCAACCCTCTATGCCCTGCATTGCTTCAAGAAGGGAGACCAGCGTTACGATGCTACCTTCATGAAGGAATTGCCAGATATAAACAAGGGAAATGCTGCAAATAC
>ERZ1026957.696-NODE-696-length-14057-cov-15.554849_pt1 | contig 14057 bp, 16 predicted proteins | sample MGYA00519300_ERZ1026957 | MGnify/ENA primary metagenome ERZ1026957 (study PRJEB26926, sample SAMN06164520) | human gut metagenome | biome: ENVO:00009003; feature: ENVO:2100002; material: ENVO:00002003 | host: Homo sapiens | place: USA | collected 2012 ...
ATCAAGTTTATGCTTTATTAACGAGAAGCTTTCTATAGGGGTGCTGAGTAGTTACGTCTTTCCATACGCCCTGGGCTAGGGGCTTTTGGGCTTTCAGCCCGTTCTTGAACCACATTCGAAAGTTTGTGGGTTATTTTATTTTTGTAGACTCTTTCTTATTCTTTTTTTCAACTTTCTTTTCTGGAGCAGCTTCCTTCTTCTCTAGGTCAGCTTTCTTTTCAGAAGTCTTTTCTTTCTTCTCTGCGTTAGCTTTCTTTTCAGAAACTTTCTCGTCCTTCTTGTTCTTAGAAGGTTCTTTAGAGTCTTTGCCTGGTACTTCCAGAACGAGGAAATCTGTATCTCCGTCGATAAAGTGAAGCTCTTTACGGAAGAACTTGCTGCTGCCTGCTGGAACGATGATGTCGTGCAACTGGTCGCAGTCATCGAATGTATGACGGCTCAACTTTTCTGGAGTTCCTGCGAAAGTAATCTTCTTCAGTTTGTCGCATTCAGCGAAAGCGTATGCTTTGATAGCTTTCACGCTGGCTGGTATATAAATGTTATCCAATTCATCACAATCATAGAATGCATCATGTTCAATCTCCTTCACCGTACTAGGGATGATGACATGAGCCAATTGTTTCTTGCCACGGAAAGCCATCTCTCCGATAATCTCTACTCCCTCAGGAATCGTAAAACTGGCATCATGGTTCATGTAGTAAACCAAGCGCTTCTTGTCGGCGGTATAGACTGCCCCGCCGTCAAACTCAAAATTATCGCTGTCAATCTTCTGTAAGGCGAGGTTGAGAACCAAGTTTTCAAACTTACCGTCTTTCTTGGACTTCTTCTTGAGAATCTCCAAAATTGCTTTTTTATTTTCCTTCATATAATCATATATGTTAATTGTATTTCTTTTCGGTTGCAAAGGTACGGCGATATTTTTAAACTAGAGCGAAAAGATGGTTACATGTTTATGACGATGATGTTACATCGATATTACGGGCGTTACAATCATATTACACGCTTTGTAAACAGGCAATGTAACACTTTTTTAATACTTATGTTTTGTGAAAGAAATATTTTATCCTTATCTTTGCAGCCGAAAAGAAATAGAAAGGCATCTTGTAGGATTTCAATTCATAACGGGATTGCTTTCTTGTTGGTAACAATCAATTAAGCTATATATATAAGGTAAAAATGAAGAAGAAAACGTATCTGTTGATAGCACTGTCTATAGTGTCGATGGGAATGAATGCCCAAAACTCAGAAAAGAGTTCTCTTGGAAACAATGTGCCTGAATTCGTCAAGACAATGAAGATAGGTGGAACCATCCGTTCTAAGTATGAATACCAAACCGAGGAAGGGGAGGGACGATTTGAGGTGCGTACGGCCCGTATCAATGTAGCAGGAAATGTAACAAAGGAGGTTAGTTATAAGGCTGAGATTGATCTCTGTGATGAGGGTAAGATCAAGATGCTCGATGCTTATACCCGCATCAAGCCTTGGAAGACACTGCAGCTTACCATTGGTCAGGAGCGTGTGCCATTCACTATTGATGCTCACCGTTCTCCTCATCAGCAGTACTTCGCCAACCGCTCGTTCATCGCCAAGCAGGTGGGCAACGTGCGCGACGTGGGTGCCGAAATCGGATACACCTGGAATGTAGGTTTCCCAATTGTGGTGAATGCCGGTATCTTCAACGGTTCGGGTTTGACCAACCAGAAGGATTACTGGACCAAGGGCGTTAACTATTCAGCCAAGGCTCAGTTCCTCTTCCCAAATGTCAACCTGGTGTTGAGTACCCAGAAGATCAAGCCATCTGATGTTACGGTAACGATGTATGATGGCGGTATCACCTTCCACAAGGGTGGTTTCATTGCTGAGGCTGAGTATCTTTACAAGCATTACAGTAAGGATGCTTTCCACGATGTTCATGCATTCGATGGTTTCGTATGCTATGATATTCCGGTGGCTAATCCTAAGAGCCTTATCAGGAAGGTTTCGCCTTTGGCAAGATATGATTTCATGAGCGACCACAGTGATGGTACAAGATATGGCGGTTCTGATACAGAACTGGGTGCATTGAAGATCAATGATTATAAGCGCCATCGTGTTACGGGCGGTGTAACCTTGAGCCTTGCCAAGCCATTCATCTCAGATATCCGTATCAACTACGAGAAATATTTCTATCGTAAAGGTGGTATAGCTAAAGTTTCAGAAAAAGATAAGATTGTTGTGGAGTTCATGACAAAGTTCTAATAATAGTTTATAGTTAAGAGTTTATAGTTTATAGCAACAGTCATCTATAAACTATAAACTCTTAACTATAAATTCCTTACAGCATTCCCTTAGAACTAGGAAGCTCGAAGTGGTAGATGTCTCTCTTTACCGCCATTTTCAGCGAACGGGCAAGTGCCTTGAAGATGCCTTCTATCTTGTGATGCTCATTTTCGCCTTCAGCCTTGATATTGAGGTTCATCTTTGCTGCATCACTCAGACTCTTGAAGAAATGCTTGAACATCTCGGTTGGCATTTCGCCCACCTTCTCTCTGTGGAACTCGGCATCCCAAATCAGCCATGGACGGCCACCGAAATCCAATGCTACCTGACAGAGACAGTCGTCCATCGGAAGACTATAGCCGTATCTTTCTATTCCGCGCTTATCACCTAAAGCCTGCAGCAGGCATTCGCCCAGTGCAATACCCGTATCCTCAATGGTATGATGCTCATCCACATAGAGGTCGCCCTTGGTATGGATGGTGAGGTCCATCATGCCGTGCTTGCCTATCTGTTCCAGCATGTGGTCGAAGAAACCGAGACCGGTAGAAATGTCGCATTTTCCTGAACCATCGAGATTTACCTTGATGTAGATATCCGTTTCCTTGGTGGTGCGCTTCACTTCTGCGATACGGTCGCCGGCAAAGAGAATCTCGGCAATCTTATCCCAGTCCATGCCGTCTTTTCCGAGAATCAGACTCTTGCAACCCAGGTTTTCTGCAAGCTGAGCATCGGTTTCACGGTCGCCGATTACATAACTGTTTGCCAGGTCGTATGCCGGGTTGTCGATATATTCAGTCAGCATGCCCGTGCCCGGCTTTCTCATCGGCGAGTTATCTTTAGGGAAGTGGCGGTCGATGTGCTGCTTGGCAAAGTGGATGCCTTCGCTCTCCAGGGTCTGGATGATGAAGTTGTGTACAGGCCAGAAGGTATCTTCCGGAAAGGAGTCGGTACCCAAGCCGTCCTGGTTGCTCACCATCACCAGCTCGTAGTCGGTGTGCTGGGCAATGAAGGAGAGATTGCGGAACACGCCCTTGGTGAATACCAGCTTCTCGAAGCTGTCAATCTGTTCATCCTCTGGTTCCTGAATCAGAGTTCCATCGCGGTCGATGAAGAGTAATCTTGTCTGTTTCATGTCTCTTATATATGTTAATACGATTAATATTTTTCAATTTCTGCGGTTGCCATCTTCTGGCTTTCCTTCATTCTCTTCTTCTCTTCGTCTTGCACCTTGTAAGAGCCGAATTGATAGGCAAGTGAAATGCCGAGCCAGCTCAGGGCGTAGATGATGAGCAGGAAGGTGATGGTAAACACCAGGAAGAGGAGTGGGGTGAAATAACCCGGCACACCGAGCGGGTCACCATCAAGCGCACCGAGCTGTGAATAGAACTGTGCGATGATGAGGATGATGGAAGGCAGGGCTGCGATAAAGGTAGCGATGCCTACGATAATCATGCCGAGAAAACTGGTCAGAAAGAAACCTCCGAAGTGGCGGAGAATGCGGAGGAGGGATTTTCTTATCTTGCGCTTTTCGCCCTTAGGACACAGTTGCTTTCTTGGCAGGAGATGCCAGAATGATACGATAGCCATTACGATAGTGGCTCCGTAAATGATGGTTTGCAGGATGAACGAAGCCATCGGATTTACGGCTCCCCAATCGTGAAGCGGTTTGTTGGGGAGGAGGAAATAGAGTACGATAGCCAGCAATACAGCAAATGGAACATGGGTAGTCCATGTCTGTTTTACAAATGATCTGAAGTCACTTGTTATGGTATCGTATGATGCTCTCATGCAGGAAGTTATACTTCTGTGCTTAAATAATTCATTTACTTCCATAACTATCTTGTTTTAATTTCTAATTATCGCTTTTGTTTTTTTACCCTTTTACTTTTTTACCCTTTTACCTTTAAAAGTTTCTTCTGAATTCTGAGCAGGTAATGGCGGTAGCGATAGCCACATTCAGACTGTCGGCGGTAGCTCTACCTTCCGGAAAGTTAGGGATGAGCAACTTGTGATTTACCTTCTTTGCCAGGTCTGGCGAGATGCCTTTTCCTTCGTTTCCCATCACGATAAGTCCTCGGTTTTCGAGCTTTTGCTGATAGATGTTGTCGCCGTCCAACAGGGTGCCGTAAACGGGAACATCGGCAGGAAGTGATTCTACCAGTCCCAGCAGGTCGCCATATTCTACCTTCACTCTTGCTATGCTGCCCATCGTAGCCTGAACCACCTTCGGATTGTATACGTCGGCAGTATCCTGACTGCAGTAGATATGGGTGATGCCAAACCAGTCGGCGATGCGGATGATGGTGCCCAGATTGCCCGGGTCCTGAACGCCGTCGAGCGCCAGACTCAGTTCGCTGGTATTAATAGAGTAATCTCCTGATGTTGCCTGTCTGAATACGGCAAGTACCTGTTGCGGATGCTGCAGGAAACTCACCTTCTTCAGTTCTTCATCAGTAACCTCTATCACTTCGGTTTCAGCCCCGAAGTGTTTGCCCCGGAGCCATTCGCCGGTAGCCACAATCAGGTCGGCAGGTTGCAGAGCGAGCAGATCGTCTACCACCTTGAAACCTTCTGCCACGAACTTTCCTTCTTTATTTCTGTTCTTCTTCAGTTCGAGCGAACGTATGTACTTTATTTTATTCTTGCTAATCATTTATTTTTTGTCTATATGTGTGCAAAGGTAACATAAAATATAGACATTTCAAAATAAAAAGTGCTAAATATTTTGTATTTAATTTGTTTTGCATTATCTTTGCATATCAAAAACGATAGATATTTTGAAAATACAGAAGATTTCATTACTTGCCTTGCCGCTGCTCATAGCATCTTGTTCTTCAAGCAAAATGGTGCCGGAAGGGGAGTATATATTAAATAAGGTAGAAGTGAAGAGCGACTCGGCAGGGTATAATGCCGGGGCGCTCAAGCAGTATGTACGCCAGAAAGAGAAACCGAAACTCTTCTCGCTCTTCAAGAATCCTTTCAGCAAGAAGCCTGTCATCTACGATACTTTGCAGGCACGGCTCTCCTGTCAGGATCTGATTACCGCCATGCAGAACCAGGGCTTCATGCATGCTGGGGTGTCGCTCTATACCACCAAGAAAGGAAAGAAACTGGATGCTACCTATCTGTTGCATCCCGGAGAACCTTTTATGATAGGTAAGGTGAAATATGAGGTGGAAGATGAACATATCCAGCAACTTCTGCATCTCGATAATCCCGATAATCAGCAGATTAAGCCGGGTATGAGATTTACGGTAGAAACATTGGATAATGAGCGCAGGCGTATCTCCAGCCTTCTGACCAATGATGGCTATTTCCGCTTTCATAAAGATTTTATCCAGTTTTCTGCCGATACGATTGCGGGACAGAAGGATATCGCCCTGACGCTCCACCTGATGAAGTATAAGGCAAACAGTAATGCTCCTGAGGTTGATCATCCCCGATATGAAATCAGAAACATCAACTATCTGAGTAATGACAGCGACCGAATCCATCTGCGCCATCAGGTTTTGCTCAATGCCACTGCCCTCAGAGAAGGCCGTCCCTACAGTGCCGCCGCCTTGCAGCGTACCTATAACAACTTTGCCCGTCTGCAGGCGGTGAAGTATACCAACATCAGATTCTCTGAAGTTCCTGACAGCAACCTGGTTACGGAGAACGGAATGGAGAGGGACAGCATCAGCCGGCAGATGGATTGCAATATCCAGATCAGTACCAACAAGCCTTCTACCATCGCCTTCCAGCCGGAGGGAACCAATACGGCGGGCGACTTGGGAGCTGCTGCATCGCTCACTTATACCAACCGAAATCTCTTCAGAGGTAGTGAGCAGCTGAGCATCGAACTTCGTGGAGCCTACGAGGCCATTACCGGTCTGGAGGGGTATCAGGATCAGAACTATACTGAATATTCGGTTGAAGGCAAACTGGTTTTCCCTCGTTTCTTGGCGCCTTTCCTTTCAAGAAATTTCAGAAGAAGACAGACGGCAAACAGCGAGTTGTCGGCAAGTTGGAATCTTCAGAACCGTCCGGAGTTTCATCGCCGCGTATTCTCTACTGCCTGGCGTTATCGCTGGACAGAACCGCGTCATCACCTGGCCTGGCGTTTCGACCTGCTCGATCTCAACTATGTGTATATGCCATGGATATCCGAGACTTTCAAGAGAGACTATCTTGATAATGCAGAAAACAGAAATGCCATCCTCCGCTACAATTACGAAGACCTGTTTATCATGAAGATGGGTTTCGGTTTGAGTTATAGCGATGGGGTAGATGCTGTGCGAGTGAATGTAGAGAGTTCGGGCAATCTGCTGAGCGGTGTTTCCAAGACATTTGGTTTCAAGGTGAACAGCCAGGGACAGCGTACATTATTTAATATAGCTTATGCCCAGTATGCCAAGTTTGATGTAGATTATACCCACCTGATGCAGTTTGATAAGCGCAATGCTCTGGCGCTGCATGCGGGTATCGGTGTGGCTTATCCTTACGGCAACAGTACGGTGTTGCCTTTCGAAAAGCGTTATTTCTCGGGTGGTGCCAACTCGGTAAGAGGTTGGGGCGTAAGAGAATTAGGTCCGGGCAAGTTTAAGGGAACTGACGGCAGAATAGATTTCATCAACCAGACGGGTGATGTGAAGCTCGACTTGAATGCAGAATACCGCACTTCGCTCTTCTGGAAGTTTGAGGGTGCAGCGTTTATCGATGCCGGTAATATCTGGACACTTCGCAATTATCAGGATCAGCCTGGTGGCCAGTTCAAGATAGATGAATTCTACAAGCAGATAGCTGTAGCCTATGGCTTAGGTCTCAGGTTGAATTTCGATTACTTCATCCTCCGTTTGGATATGGGTATGAAGGCGATCAATCCAGCCTATGGAACGAAGGAAGAGCATTGGGCGATTATCCACCCGAAACTAGACCGCGATTTCGCCTTCCATTTCGCAGTAGGTTTGCCGTTCTAAATGCAGCTAATAGTTTATAGTTAATAGTTTATAGCCAGGAGTTTCTGTAGGGCATCTTTTTTGATTATGATGCCCCTCAGAAACTCCTTACTTTTTTCAAGGCAATTTATCCAACTTAATCTTCCAGAGCCCCTTTTCCATACACATCGGCAGTTGGAAATCGGCCTGTTCTATGAGCTGCGGATCCTGCCCGATGCTGTCCATCTGCAGAAAATTATGAACCGTAAGGGTAACGGTGGCACTTGTTTCATCGTCACCGAAATCAATATCCGTAATCTCGATGCTGGCATCCTCCGGTTTCTGGCGCAGCAGTTCCACGTCGGTCTCGTTCACATTACTTGCAGCATAACGCAGCCAGCGCTCCGATTCCTGGGTGCAATACTTCACGGCTTTCGGGAAATGCCAGTTGAAATAATTGTTGGCAAACGAATCAACATCAGCCTTCAGCTGGTCCTCGCTGCCTTCGTGAGGTTCACAGCCCGAAAGGCTGAATATACTTGCGGTCATGCATGCCACAGCTATGCATAAACCTATCATCGACTTCTTCATCATGATTCTCAAATCTTAAAAATTCTATTTTTTTGCGATATTTCGGCACAAAGATAGTAAAAAACTTTGTAATAAGAATCTTTTTTGCTAACTTTGCATGGAAAATAACAATTAAAATGCTGAAATTTATATCCTTTGGCAGTGGAAGTAGTGGCAATTGCTATTATCTTTACACTGATACGGATTCGATACTGATAGACGTAGGAGTAGGAATAAGAATATTGAAGAAGCATTTCCATAACTATGGACTTCGCTTCGAGGATGTGCATCACGTCCTCATCACCCATGACCACGCCGACCATGTAAAGTCGGTGGGGAGTCTGAGTACTGACTATCATCTACCGGTATATACGACCCGTAAAGTACATCAAGGCATCGAGCGCAACTATTGTGTTCGAAAGAAGATAGAGCCTAACCATGCTCGTGTGATAGAGAAGAAAGTAACTTTCACACTGGGCGAGTTTAAGATTACTCCGTTCGGTGTACCCCACGACAGTACCGACAATGTTGGCTATTTCGTGGAGTGCGGTGGTGTAAACTTCTGTCTCATCACCGATGTGGGGCATATTACTGAAGAGATGCACGACTTTATCGGCCGTGCCAACTATCTTGTGCTCGAGGCGAACCATAGTGTAGAGATGCTCCAGCAGGGTCATTATCCCCAGTATCTGAAGGAACGCATTCTGGGAGATAACGGTCATCTGAGCAACGACGATTGTGGCGAGGCGCTTGCCAATTATGCTACACCGGAGCTTCATCACGTCTGGCTCTGTCATCTCAGCGAGGAGAACAACCATCCTGAGCTGGCACGCAAAACCGTGGAGCAGATCCTGCGCAGCAAAGGCATCATAGCCGGCAAGGACTTCCAGCTGGAAGTATTGAAGCGCAAGACACCGAGCGAAATCTATAAGCTGGTGTAGGGCAGGTGTAAAACTAAAAAGGTAGCCGGATAAGGAGTTATATTGAGTTAACTCCTTATCCGGCTATTTCATGAATACGAAATAAACGGCTGCAATCAGGCAGCAGAAGGCTGCGAAATGATTCCAGTGCAATCCCTGTCCCTGAAAGAGGATATTGGCGATGATGGCGAAGACGATAAGCGATACGCATTCCTGTATCACCTTGAGTTGGACCAGATTAAACGGTCCGCCATTATCCACGAAACCGATGCGGTTGGCTGGTACCTGACAGCAATATTCGAAGAAGGCGATAGCCCAACTGAAGGCGATGACACCGATAAGAGGCCAGTTGCTGCTCACGCCCGTTTGTTGCAACTTGAGGTGTCCGTACCAAGCTAGCGTCATGAAGATGTTGCTCAGCACCAATAATAATATAGTATACAATCCGTTCATAATCTTATCTTTTTTGCGGGTGCAAAGGTAATATATTTTTTTAAACCCTCCAAATTTCAGGGAAGTTTCATTTCGTTTTTGTTTTGATATGGCTGTTTTTTGCAGATAGATCTCCGATATCCTGATATTTATCTCCGAAAGATAAGTGTGCTGTTTGCGTATGGCTAGTAGGCTGTTTGGGGCGAACAGCCTACTGGCGGAATAGGGAACAGTCGGCTGTTCCTATAAGACAGTCATCTCAGACGGGGAAACCAGATTTCCCAATCCTATCAATATGATTTATGTTTAGCATTCTGCAAAAATCTCTTCACTCTTCACCTTTCCTCCCAAATCCCCTGTGTTTATCGGCATTTCGGGAGGTGAAGAGTCATCAGCAACTCTTCACCCGCTCTTCACCACTCTTCACCTGGACTCAAAATCGATAGGAAGATGTGTATCCTCCTTTATGCGTTGATGTGTAGAAGTATATGGGTGAAGAGTGGGTGAAGAGTGGGTGAAGAGCTGCTGCGAACTCTTCACCTCTGCCAACATCCCTGTTTATCGGTATTCCGAAGGGTTTGGTGAAGAGTATTTCCGTGTTTGCTTCCACATAATATTTATCGGTCAGGATTATGATATGACAACCCATTTGCCTGATTTCTGCGAGCCTTCTCTGCGGATGATATGATCTTCCTGCATCTTCTTGAGATGCTTAAGGATGGCACTTCTATTGATGTTCAGAGTGTTAGCAATCTCTCGGGAAGTGATATTCCCATTGCTGGCGATAAGTTGCAAAATGGCATTTCTCGTTTCTGGACCACCTTTCTGGACCACTTCCTTGTTTTCTGGACCACCTTTCTGGACCACCTCCTGCTTCTCCTTTTCCATCTTGTTTTCTCCTTCCATCTGCACTTTGATATCAGCTATCGCAATATCTTCTTCCATAGATTTCCTGTATTCAAGAATCTCGTTTCTCAGGTTTTGCGTGTGCTCTTTCAGCATGAATTCCTGGAAGGGTGCCATTGCCTCTTCTTCTCTCGATTCATTGAGGGCTTCGATATACTGCGCTTTATCTTCTTTGATGATTTTAGCAGGTACCAGTCCGAATTCAAACTGTAGGTGATTCATGATGAGGCGCGACATTCTGCCGTTGCCATCCACCCATGGGTGAATAGTAACGAGAATGTTGTGGGCATCGAAACTTAGCAGGTAGGCATCTATGGCGTTGGGACTTTTGATGAGCGCTTCTCTCCGCTGGTTGATGTGGTTGCAGAGTTCTTCCAGTTTCATCGGAACTTTGCGGTAGTCCATATAGGAGCGCCCGCCTGCTCCTGCCGTAACGCCAACAAGGCGCAGGTCACCTTTTGATGAGTCGAATTCACCCATCAAGGTGCTGTAGTGGCTGCCCGTATTCCTCATTACCAGGGCGGAGAGGTTCTTGAGCATTTCCACGGTGAATGGCTTGTGTTCTCTTGCCCATCTGATGGATTGCTCGTAAGCTCTCTTCAGGTCGAGGTTCATGAGTTGTTCCACCATCGGTTTGCCTTTAGCCGTGATGCCTTCGTCGAAGAGAAGCTGGTTCTCTATCTCGGTTACGGTGGAGCCTTCGATGGCGGTGGAGTGGGTGATGATAGAGTAGAGATAGAACTTCTGATAGTCTATCTGCTCAGATATTCCCAGCTCCTGGTATTCTTTCAGAACCTCTAGGAGTTCATTGATCTGCTTGTCCATAACGCTTCTTTTTGTAACTAAATCTTTTTGCAAAGATACGATGAATATTTTGATTTCGCAAGAAAAAATGGGGGATAATATAAAAAAAATGGCGAATCTTTTTGTTATCTCTGATTTTTGCAGAAGCAAAGTTGCACTTGGCAATTTGAAAGCAAGCTTTCATTGCGCTCGTTTGCATTTACTTTGCATTCGGATTGATTCGCCCTAAGGGGCGATGACGTCTGTTTTTGTGGGTTAAAATAATAGCGTTTGCTGTTTATTCGATAATAATGTTCCTGAAGTTTGGCCGCGGAAGAACATGTGCAACAGAATAAATAAGTAAGCGTCCGCTATAGCGTGGACGTAAAACTTATCTGTTGCATATAGGTTAGGCCAAACACCTTGGGACGTTGGATAAGTGGATCGTCCACGTTTCTGCGTTCTAATGGGGATGAGGCTGGTCTTGATGTGCATCAGGGTTGGCTTTGTTGCTATGGATAAGGGTGTTTGGCTGTAGCTTTTATTTTCTGAATACTATCAAAAAGACTATTTTTGCAAAATCATTATGAAGGGTGATGCTCACAAGGGTAGAATAATATGTAGCAACTGCATAGCAAATGTGTCGCTAGGCAAATGTCAAGTGAAGATGTCTACGCTTTGTTATTGCAGGAAAAAGAACTTATAAACGTTTTAATTCAAGTTTGCAGGACATCCAAACTTGTTGTTGTAATTAATTATGAAGAGAACATTACTTGTTTCCGCATTTGCAGTCATGGCTTTGGCTGCTAGTGCACAGATTTCTGAAGTAACTAAGGTGAAAGGCGATGGATTTGATTTCATCCCTAAAGGGCTTACTACTACAGGTGTTATTACTCCTTATTCAACTATCGGAGTTGAAAATAATAGTAGCAACCAAACACCTGAGTTTACTGTTTATGATGCTTCTTTTAACGTGGAGAAAACTTTTCAGTATGACCCTAGGGTATTCAAAAGCAATTTGGTACCAATGAAAGCGTTAGCTGATTTCAAAACCAAGAAGGTTGTTAAGGAAGGTTATGAGAAAGCTTATTGGGACAAAGTTGATGGAGTATATGGTTATGATGGATTTGAAACTCCAATTACAACGATGGATGAATTTAAGGCTGCTGTTTCCCAATTGATAGGTGATGGTGAACTGGTTTACTTCACTGATTATAAAGGCAATTTTGCTTATCATAATAAATATGATTGGCAAGAAGTTTCTGGTAAATATGATAGTATTTACGTAAGTGAGCGTTACTCTTATTATAACCCTTCCGACAATAAATTATATAATGTAGATGGTCTTACTAGGTTAGTTGAAGTTGATATGTCTAACTTGGCTTGGAAGGTAGATGATAGCCGTGAAGGTAGTGAGGTAACACAGCAAGAAAGAATCATGCAGACAGAGGTGTATGATTTTGATGCGAACTGCAATGAGGATTCATATGTATACCTTACTCAAAATGTGTTTAACAATGATGATAAATATGAGTTTCTTGTAGAATGTTATAGGCAAGTATCTCAGCCAGAAGCTAGCGCTAATAGTCTAATGATAAATGGTATTGAAAATGGAAAACTCGTTTTATGTCAGGATGTGCCTGACAAGTACTATGAGTCTTATATAGCCGTAAAGAATGAGGATGGAAAGGAATTGTTCACTATACCGAATGGTAATAATGGAAAGGATCTGTCTATCTATCGTATGAATGGAAAGATTTATATAGGAAATAGTGAATATTTAGGTAATGGAGAAGCTCAATATGTCATCTACTTGCTTGACAATACAGGCACCGGTATTACTGAGTTAGCTCGCACAAATGTAGTAAAGTCAGCTAAGACTTTCAATATGGCTGGTATGAAAGTTGGCAAAAATGCTAAGGGAATTGTTATCCTGCAGGGTGGCAAGAAGTATTTTAACAAGTAGTTTTTTTTGCGGAATGCTCAACTTGTTGGGCATTCCGCATAAATAAAAAGTCTAGTCTTAATCATTATTTATAAGCTGTGCGTAAGTGTTCTGACTGCATTTCTTGCAACTTTTCATTGCTCAGTTCGCCAGATTCCCAAAGTTTATCTAATTCTTGCTGCAAACGCTCGTTCATGAACTTTATTTGTGTTGCCATAATTGTTAATTTTAAATATTTCATGTGCAAAGATACAGATATTTGCTAATACTCCAAAGATTTTAAGAAGAAAAATTAATACTTGGTCGTTTTTTATCCAAGTTGATTCGTATAATCCATTAAATTTCAGCGTTCTCTGCAATTTTATAGTTTTTTTCTTGCGAATACCAATCTTTCTTCGTATTTTTGCACCATCTTTACATAAGAATCGTGGAACTTTAATAGCGAAAGAAATATGGAGGAAAAGAAATATCATATCGATGAATCTAAGGTAGCAGGGGATAAGGTTTGTGAGCCATCGCCTGCTTATGCATCTGTTGCATCAGAGTCTGTGTCTCATCATGTGATTGATTCTGGGATAGAGCAGGAAGATGAAATACCTGTTCTTAAAAATCATTTTAGTTATGAGGGGCTTCTGGATAGCCTCGATTATTGTGAAACCATAAAGGATGATTCGTCTAAATGGGAGTCTGTTGATGCCTTTAATGAACGTTTATATGAGGAATTCCCATGGCTGAGATAGTTGTCCACAAGCTGTATGAAGAAAAGGAACGTCAGTATATTATCGATGCTTATGAGAATTTTGGTAAGAAAACTGCTCGAAAGTGGAAAGAAGAACTGAAGAAAATTCAGAACTTCCTGAAAAAATATCCTGAAGGTAAGCCCCCTTTTCTTGGTGCACCAAAGTTTAGCTATTTGCTTCGGGGTGCTAATTTTATGCGTAATTTCAAGTTGGTTTATTATTATGATGAATCCTTGGATGTGGTGCATATTGTTGATATTTGGGATATGAGACAGAATCCAAAAAGGTTCTCTGTCTCAAAATACAAGTGATTTTATATAACTTTAAAAGCGAAAGAAATATGGAGGAAAATAAATATCATTCTTCTCTTTTCTGTCGGATTCTTGAAAAAGTATTTAGGTGAAGAGTGGTGAAGAGTGGGTGAAGAGCTTCTGAGAACTCTTCACCTCCGATAACCGCCCTGTTTATCGGTATTCCGGAGGAATTGGTGAAGAGTGAAGAGTATTTGCTGTGTCAGTTATTCATTTTAATAAGGAGCAATATGATGGTACATCGAGATAAGATATTATGTTTTTTGGTTTTATTC
>ERZ1026957.712-NODE-712-length-13751-cov-4.491822_pt1 | contig 13751 bp, 7 predicted proteins | sample MGYA00519300_ERZ1026957 | MGnify/ENA primary metagenome ERZ1026957 (study PRJEB26926, sample SAMN06164520) | human gut metagenome | biome: ENVO:00009003; feature: ENVO:2100002; material: ENVO:00002003 | host: Homo sapiens | place: USA | collected 2012 ...
CCTGATAGGCCAGCGCCGTTCCGTCCTTGCCCAGAAACAGCGAGGAGATCTGGGTGTGCAGGGTTTCAATGACCGCAAAGGCAATGACTGCAAAGCACAGGTCCAGCACCAGCGCAGCGTGGTAGCCTTTTTTGAGGCGGTCGATCTTCTTTGCACCAAGATTCTGGGAGATATAGGGCGAGACCGCATTGCCGATGGAGACAAAGATCAGCGAGAAAACATTTTCTACCCGCATCGTTGCTGCATATCCGGCAAGCGCCTGTGTGCCGAAGGGGTTTACCACCGCCTGCACGATCATCATGCCGATGGACACGGTGGACTGCTGCAAGACCGACGGCACCGCAATGCGGAGCATGGAAGCCAGCTCCTGCCGATCGAACTTATTAAAGGGGCTTTTATATTGCCGCATCCGGTGTAGGAAGATCAAAAACGAAAACACCGCAGAAATGCCCTGTGCGATCAACGTGGCAAGGGCTGCGCCAAACACGCCCAAGCCAAGCCCCGCCACCATCCAGAGATCCATAAAAATATTCAGGATGGAGGAAAAGATCAGCAGACCCAGCGGGATCCTGGACTCCCCAATGGAGGTAAACATGGTGGAAAGAATGTTGTACATGAACAAAAACGGGAAGCCCACAAAATAGACCCGCAGATACAGCACCGCATCCTCCAGAATGTCGGCGGGGGTCTGCAAGCCGCTCATCATAGCACGGGAAAAGCTAAAGCCAAAAACGCCAAGGACAACGCTCAAAACCAGAAAGCTGAGCAGGGACGTTGACACGATGGTTTTCATTTTGCCATAGTTTTTAGCGCCAAAATAGCGGCTTACCAGCACACCGGCACCCACACCGGCACCCAGCGCCACGCAAATAAAAACATTGGTCAGCGCAGCACAGGCACCGACAGCCGCCAGTGCCGAGGAGCCGACAAACTGACCGACTATGATGGAATCTGCCATGTTATAGACCTGCTGAAAAAAGCTGCCAAGGATCATTGGCATTGCAAAAACCGTCAGCGCTTTCAGCGGCGCATCTGTAATCAGATATTCATCTTTCGACATGATCTATTTCCTTTCAAGCTGTGTTTCTCTCAATTTTTTTAAATTTGCTCTGGCCAAGTATACCACGCTTTTTCCCTACTGAAAAGCTCCCGCTTGCATTCTCGCAATCTGCTTTTATAACGTCCCGTTTCCCTTTCTCTCGTCTTGACAAGCCCTTTTCTTCCGATTACAATACCAAAAAGAGTCGGCGGGCGGTCTTTTTGCTGCCTGCTGCCACAATCTTCCGGGAAAGGAACTTTTTCATGGAACCAAAAACAAAACAATCTCTGCTCGTTACCGTGGTAGGGGTAACGCTTTTTGTAGCGCTGCTGCGGCTTTCTGACGTTCTGGCCTTTGCCGCAAAGCTGATAGATCTGATACTGCCCATTCTGGCGGGCGGCATTCTGGCGCTTTTTATCAACGTGCCCATGACCGGTCTGGAAAAGCGGCTGAACCGCCTGTTCGGCAAGGCCAAAAAGCAGCCCTCGGCGAAAGCCATCCACCTTCTCAGCTTTTTCATCACCCTGCTGGGCGTTGTGCTGGTGCTGGTATTGGCGCTGACTTTGCTGATTCCGGAGCTGGTGCAGTCCTTCCACAGCCTGTATGTGCAGATCGAGGCCAATATTCCCCGCTGGACTGCCTATCTCAACGCACAGGATGCTGACATGGGCTGGCTGATGAACTGGCTGGAGGGCATCAACTGGGAGCAGCTGCTGCACAAGGTCACCGCAAGCATCGACACGGTGCTGGTCAATGCGGTAGGGGCTGTCTCTGCCACGGTGAATATCGCGATCACCGCCTCGTTTGCGCTGATCATCTCCGTCTATATGTCCCTTAGTACGGAGAGCCTCGGCCACCAAGCCCGCACGCTGGTGTGCGCCTACCTGAAGCCCGCCCACGCCGCCGGGGTGCTGAAGTTCTGCCGGCTGTTCCGGCAGTCCTTTGCAAACTTTTTAACGGGACAATGCAGCGAGGCAGTGATTCTTGGCGTTCTGATGGCTCTTGCATTTTCCGTTTTCAAGATCCCCTACGGCAGTCTGGTGGGCGTGCTCACCGCCATCTGCGCCATCATCCCCTATGTGGGTGCACTGATCTCCTGCGTGGTCAGTGTGTTCCTTGTGCTGTTGGTAGACCCTGTGCTGGCGGTGCGCTGCCTGATCGTGTACCTTGCCGTGCAGTTTGTTGAAAACCAGTTCATTTATCCCCGTGTGGTGGGAAAATCCGTGGGGCTTTCGCCGCTATACACCCTTATTGCCGCCATGATCGGCGGAAAGCTTTTTGGCATCATCGGCATTATCTTCTTTATCCCCCTGACAGCGGTGGTCATCGAGCTTGTAAAAGAGGACACCTTTCGGCGTCTGCGCGCAAAAGAGCCCCTGCAATAAAACAGCGTGCCCGGAATACCATACCCCCTGATACCCTTCCCCGGTGTCAGGGGTATTTTTATGCCGTGCAGCTGCAAAGCACGCGGTTGTTCGCCCTTTTCCACGCAAAATCCTTCAAAAAACAGCTTGAAACACTTTTGTTACAATGATACAATATGATTGTTATTTTATGGGAAAATCGGCGTATGCCCCGTGCGGACAGGCCGCGAGCGTAGGGGTTCCTGTGGGGTGTGTAAGAATCGCTAAGGTAGCACTGCGCTCCTGCACTTGCGCAGTACTGCCTTCCGAAAATGTGAGGAAAGTATATTTATATGATAAAAAAGATCTCCCGCCGCTCCTTTTTGCAGGCTTGCAGCGTTGCAGCTGCCACGGCAGCGCTGACCGCCTGCGGCGGCGGCAAGGCTGAAAGCAAAACAGCAGATGCGCACGAAGCCGTCACCTTTATGGCACCTTATAAGGAGATAGAAGCCTTTATTGAGCAGGTACACAGCGTTTACCCGGAAGTGAACATCGAGGTCGTGCCCTACAGCGGCGATAACACCACCACCTGTCTGCAGAATATGTTTGCGGCGGGCGACCTGCCGGACGTCTGCACCTTGACCTACTACGACCCCCAGATCGATCTGGTCTCCGACAAACTGCTGGACCTTTCCGGCTACGATTTTACGGATAACTATGTGGAGTCCCGTCTGCAGGACGTGTTCGACAACGGTGCCATCTACCTGCTGCCCTCGACCTACAACTGCTACGGCATCACCTACAACAAGACCCTGCTGCGGGAACACGGCTGGGAGCTGCCCAATTCTTTCGCTGAGCTGGAGGTGCTGGCTGCAAAAGCCAAGGAAGCCGGGGTCGATCTCTGTCTGCCGCAGATCCAGTATCCGGGCTACGGTTTCCAGTACCTGTGCAACATTGCAGACGCCGATTTCCTCGGCACACTGGACGGCAGGCTGTGGCAGCGGGATTATCTGTCCGGTAAGGCGAATGTCAGCAATACCCCCGGCATGATGCAGGCCATGGCCTATGTCCAGAAGTGGAAGGACATCGGGATGCTGAACGACTCCGGCGATGCTCTTGACGACAATGTGACCCGGCAGAGGATGGCCGAGGGGAACACCCTGTTTTTGATCGGAAACACCAACGGCATTGTGGAGGCAGACGGCAACGCCGATAAATTCGGCCTGATGCCGTTTCTCTCGGAGGACGGCACCCAGAATGTTTTTGTGCTGAATGTGAACCGCTTCTACGGTCTGAATAAAAAGCTGGAGCAGGACCCCCAAAAGCTGGAAGATGCGCTCAAGGTGATGCGTGTGCTTTCCACCGTTGCAGGCACCAGCGCTCTGCAGCCCGCAACGGTGCTGAAAAGCAGCCTGCTGCCCTTCAAGGACGCAAAAGCGGACGGCACCTACTATGCCGACATCGCCGATGCCCTGAACGCAGGCAACACCGCGCCCTTTATCTATTCCGGCTGGGAAAACACCATCGTGACCACCGGCCTTAAAATGCTGGACTTTATCAAGGGCGATGCCACCATGGAGGATGTCATCCGTCAGATGGACGAGGATCAGGACAGTGTGGTGAACAACACCCCGGATACCATCACCACCGTCACCGAAGAACTTTCGCAGGAGGATTGCGCCATGCTGGTGGGTCGCTGCTTTGCACAGGCTACCGGCAGCGACCTTGCGCTGGTCTCGCTGAGCACATGGATCCCCGGCAACCCCACCGATCAGAACCATCACGGCGTAGCGGCCAAACTGTACGCCAAGGATATTACGGATTACGACCTTTCGGTCATTCTGCCCACCGGCTGGAACCGCACCATCCAGACCGTCACCCTGACCGGGCAGCAGATCAATGACCTGCTGGCCACGGGCTACGATGCCTACGGCAACGGCAAGGGCTACCCCTATGTGCTGGTAAGCCCGGTGCAGCCGGAGGCGGGCAAGACCTATCAGGTTGCAATCTGCGGTGTGAGCGACCAGTTGGCTGCGGAGACCACGGTCACAGACAGCGGTGTGGTGGGCATGGATGCCGCAAAAGCCTTCTTTGGCGCATACACCACCATCAGCCGGGCAGATACCGCATGGAGCTAGGGTACACCTTAAACAAAACGGACAGGAGATACTGGATGTGAACAACAAAATCTATAAAAAGCTGTTTGGTGGCTTCGGCTTTGTCATCATCGTGTCGCTCCTGACCCTTTTTGTCATGAGCCAGACCTACATCCAGAACCTTGTCTACCACGAGCGGCTGAGCCAGATGGAAGAGGTCACCCACCAGATGTTCCACAGTCTGGAGGATGTGATCGACAACCACTGGGACGAGGTGGATGTGCAGTGTAATTATTTGTACTATACTCCGCTGGAGACTGATACCGATCTCTACCGCTATCTGAAAAAGCTGTCGGAGCTTTCCAATTACCATGAAAAACAGATTGAACTGATCGCCGTGGATGCTGCCGGGCGTTATTATACCGAGTATGGCCGCATGGGGCTGCTGCGGGGAATGAACTATCTGGAAAGCGCACCGGAGCGGGTCAGCTATATTTCCAACTCGCTGACCAAGGACGACTCCTGGATGGTGTTTCTGGAACAGCTCTCCACCCCCATCACACTGCAAAGCGGAGAAAAAGAGATCACCCTGCGCTACTTTGGCATCTCCCAGAGCATGACCCAGCTGAACGATTATTTCCGCTGTGACGCCTACGAAAACAGCAACAGTGTCTATGTGCTGGATAACAACGGCTTTAAGCTGTTCAACGCCAATGACACCGAGCTGCTGAAGGGACACAACGTATACACCGTCCTCTCCCGGATGTCCTATCTGCACGGCTCTTCCTTTGCGGGGGCAAAGGAGCGGCTTGCCCGCACAGGCTCCTGCTATTCCAACGCCGTGCTGGATGGGACTGAGTATTTCTACGCCCTGAAGCAGATGGAAAACGCCCAGTGGACACTGGCGTTCCTTGTTCCGGCAGAATATGTGGCCGTGAATACGCAGAAGCTGGTCAACATCGTCATGGTCATCATCATCGTCATTGCGATGATGTTCTCGGTCATAACAGTTTTTGTCGGCTGGTTTCTCCTGCGGCAAAAGCAGCAGCAGGAGCTGCGGACTGAAAAAGAAGCGAACCTTCGTCTGGAACAATACAACATCCATCTGACGCAGGTAAACGATGAGCTGCGGCAGGCGCAGGTCGTTGCAGCAGAGGCTTTGCAATCCGCAGAGCGCGCCAGCAAGGCCAAGACGGACTTCCTCTCCAACATGAGCCACGACATCCGTACCCCCATGAACGCCATCATCGGCATTACCGCCCTGATGAAAAACGAGCTGCACGAGCCGGAAAAACTTGCCGAGCATCTGGGCAAGCTGGAAACCTCCGGTCAGCTGCTGCTGGGCATCATCAACAATATTCTGGATATGAGCCGCATCGAGAGCGGCAAGACCACCCTGAATGTGGAAAAGATGAACCTGCCCCAGCAGATCAGTCAGCTGGACAGCATCATCCGGCAGCAGGCAGGTCAGCGCAGTCAGAGCTTTACGGTAAGCACCAATCTGCAGCATGAAAACGTGCTGGCCGACCCCAACCGTTTGAATCAGGTGCTGATGAACATCCTCTCCAACGCGGTCAAATATACGCCCAAGGGCGGGCATATCCGGTTGGAGGTGGAAGAGCTGCCCCGGAACGAGCACTTCGCCCGGTACCGCTTTGTGGTGCAGGATGACGGCATCGGCATGAGCGAGGAGTTCCAAAAGACCCTTTTTGACCCCTTTACCCGCGAAGAAAAATCCGGCACCAATAAGGTGCAGGGCACCGGCCTTGGCATGGCCATCACCAAGAGCATCGTAGACCTGATGGGCGGCACCATCCACGTGGAGAGCACCACCGGCAAGGGCACCCGCTTTGAGGTCGTGCTGGAATTTCCCATTGATGCCGAAGCAGATACGGTGCAAGAGGCACAGGTGCTCCCGGAGGAAGCAGAAGAAACTTCTCCTCTGTCCGGCATGAAGTTCCTCTGCGCCGAGGATAACGCCATCAACGCCGAGATCCTGGAGCTGCTGCTGGAATCCAAGGGCGCACACTGCAAAATTTACCCCAACGGTCAGGAGATCGTGGATGCCTTTGCCAGCGTCAAGCCCGGCGAGTACGACATGATTTTGATGGACGTGCAGATGCCGGTGATGGACGGCCTGGAGGCCACCCGCCGCATTCGCAATGGCGAAAATCCACTGGGCAGGATCATCCCCATCCTTGCCATGACCGCCAACGCCTTTTTGGAAGATATGCAGAAGAGCAAGGAAGCCGGGATGGATGTACATCTCTCCAAACCCGTGGACATTGCAGCGCTGGAACAGACCGTAAAACACTTCCGCGTTACCCCCCCCCCATTAAAAAATAGCGGAAAAGCGCGTTTCCGCAGATGACCGACACCCACGACCTAGCAGGGCCGCCCATTTGCGGCCCAGCTCTTTTTTTGTGAGAGAGCAATCATGATGAATCAAAGTATTGGATGGTATTGCGTATGGAACAACAGTCAAATAAAATCCTGCCTATGTTGCTATCGGCACTTGCCCAGTTGAGCGCCTGCCTGATCGTCTGGAATTTTCATATTCCAAATCCAAATATCCTGCTTTTTGTTGTTCTTTCTGCTGTGCTCGTGAAATACGGCTATGCAGCAGGAATCGTAAGCGGCCTCATTACATTCCTATACTCCGCGTTTTTCTTTTCTACCGACCACAGCTTTTTTCTTTACACCTCTTTGAACCTTCAAAAGCTCATCGTGATCGGCCTTGGTATCGCTGCGAACATTCTGCTGATCGGTCGCCTGCAATGGCAGTTAGAGCGCTCCAGCATGGAAAAGATGCAGGCCGAAGCCGAGGAAAAGCTTCAGGAAACAACAGAGAGCTACCGTGCAAAACTTTATCACGATGTCTTGACTGGCACATACAACCGCCGCTACTATGAGGATATCGCATCCCGTATCGTCGGCCCCGCAGGGATCGCGCTGATGGATGTGGACGATTTCAAGATCTGCAACGACACCTATGGACATTACGCCGGAGATATGGCACTGGAAACAGCAGCAAATGCCATCCGCTCCTGCATCCGAAACACCGACCTGCTCATCCGCTACGGCGGGGATGAATTTCTGCTGGTGCTGCCCGGCATTCCGAGCGACATCCTGCAAGCCAAGCTGGAGCAGATCAGAGCCGCCGTGCAGCAGGCTACTGTACCCGGTTATTCGCATTTTCGCCTCTCACTGAGCATCGGCGGAACGATGCAGGCCATCACCGACCCGATGGAGAATGCGGTTCGCCGGGCGGATTGGCTGATGTATCAGGCAAAGTGCCGCAAGAATGCCGTCACGGTGGAACTCCCCGAAAACGCGCTGACCGCGCAGGAAGAACTGGTGGAGGAGAAGCCGTAGATTCTTCTTGTGGATGACTCTGAAATGAACCGCCTCATCCTGGCCGAAATCCTGCAAGGCGACTACCGTATTCTGGAAGCAAAAGATGGCCGGGAATGTATGGATGCCTTGCAGGCCGAAGCCAGGGATCTTGCGCTGGTGTTGCTGGACATCAATATGCCGGTCATGGACGGTTTCGAGGTGCTCAAGGCTATGAACGCCAACCACACTATCGAGGACATCCCGGTCATCATGATCTCCAGTGATGACTCTGACGCTGCAATTCGGAAGTCCTATGAACTGGGCGCAAGTGATTATGTCAATCGCCCCTTCGATGCTCGTATCGTGTACCGCCGTGTGACCAACACCATCAAGCTGTACGCCAAGCAGCGGCGGCTGGTACAGATGGTCTCTGAGCAGATCCGCGCCCGTGAAAATAATACGGATATGCTGGTGGGTGTACTGAGTCATATCGTAGAATTCCGCAACGGCGAAAGCGGCGCCCATGTGCGGCACATCCGTATCATCACCGAGCTGCTGCTCCACCGTCTGTTGGAGATCAGCAGCAAATACTCTATCACTGCGGAACAGCAGGATATGATCCCGCTGGCTTCTGCCCTGCACGACATCGGAAAAATCGGCGTTGACGAAAAGATCCTTAATAAGCCCGGCAGGCTGACCCCGGAGGAATTCGAGGTCATGAAGACCCACAGTATGCTGGGAGCCAAGATGCTGCATGATCTGGATAATTTTGCAGAGCAGCCACTGCTGCAAACGGCCTACGAGATCGCCCGCTGGCACCACGAACGCTGGGATGGGCGCGGCTACCCGGATGGGCTGAAGGGCGATGAGATCCCCATCAGCGCACAACTGGTTTCGCTGGCTGATGTGTACGATGCACTGACCAGCGAACGCTGCTACAAAAAAGCCTTCTCCCACGAAAAAGCCGTGCAGATGATCCTGAACAGCGAGTGCGGAGCGTTCAACCCGCTGCTGCTGCAGTGCCTGACGGATATTCAGGCTGACCTGAAAGAAGAATTACAGCAGCACAACTGAGCAATGGATGCAATAAAACAGGAGAACAAAACGCCCAAATGAAACACAGAATCTCACGCCGTGCATTTCTGCGCGGCTGCACGCTGCTGGCGGCATCTGCTGCCGTCGGCAGTCTGACTTCCTGCGGCGGAACGAACGCGAAGGACAGCGGTCTTCCGCAGATCATTGTGGGAAGCGATACCTATCCGCCCTATATTTATCTGAACAATGACGGCGTTCCCGCCGGGATCGACGTGGAGATCGCCACCGAAGCGTTCCGCCGCATGGGGTATGCTGCCCGGTTTGAAACGATCGACTGGGAGCAGAAAACAAATCTTGTGGAAAGCGGCGCCATCGACTGCATCTGGGGCTGCTTTTCCATGGATGGGCGCGAAGAAATGTACCGCTGGGCGGGGCCTTACATGGTGAGCCGTCAGGTGGCTGCGGTGGATGCCGACAGCAGCATCCGATCCCTCAGCGACCTTGCCGGAAAGACCGTCGCCGTGCAGAGCACCGGCAAGCCGGAGGAAATCTTTCTCAGCGGCTCCGACCCGCGCATCCCGCAGACGGTGGAGGTGCTCAGCATCGAAAACCGCAGCGTGCAGTACGCGCTGCTGTCCTGCGGCTATGTGGATGCCATCGCCGCCCACGAGACAGGCATTCTGCAATACATGAAGGACAATTCCGTGGAGTTCCGCATTTTGGAGGAACCGCTGCTGGTCACCGGGCTGGGCGCCGCCTTTGCCAAGAACGACACCCGCGGTCTGGACAGCCAGTTGACCGACACCCTTGCGCAGATGCGCGCGGACGGCACGCTGGAGCAGATCGTTGGCAGGTATCTTGAACATGCTTCGCAGTATCTGGAGGTGGACACCATTGGCACGTAAAAACAGAACCACCCCGGATACATGGAGATGGGGGATCTATCTGGTCATCGGCGTGCTTTTTATGGCCGTCGTCGTTTTTTTCTCAGGTTGGCGGGCGCTGCGCACAACGGAGGCTCGTTTCTGTCAGATTCTTGATTTTGTCAAATCCCAATCCACCAGCTTTGAAAAGTACAACGATACAGTTGTGGCCAAAACGCTCCGCCGCACGGCGGTATCGGTGCATCAGCTGGCACAGGACCCTGCGCTCGACCTTTCCGACCCTCAATGCCTGAACAGGCAGGCAGAACTGCTCTGGCTCACAGGTATTTCCGTTCTGTCTCCGGACGGTACGCTCCTGTGCGAATCCACAACGAACGGCATCGGCTATGCCCGGTTTGGAGAGCAGCTCAAGAATGATGCCGTTCTGGACGTTTTCTCTTACCCGCAAAAGACCTACCTGAAGCGGGTCCTGCTGGAGGATGGGTCTGCCGTGGATGTTGCGGCACACCGGGCAGAAAGCCAAGAGGTCATCCTGCTTGCCTACCGCTATACCCCGGCAGAATTTATAGAGGGAACGGCCTTGTCCATCCAGAGCGTACTGGACGGCTACTCGGTTGAGACCAGCGGCACATTATTCATCGTGCAGAACAATCAGGTCATTGCCTCTAACCGCCCGGAGCTGATCGGGCAGGATGCTGCGGACAGTCCGCTGGTGCGGGAGATCCGCAAAGCCGGGGCTGCCAAAACGCTGACCCATACCCACGATTGGAACGGCTCCGGCTGCTATTTTGGAATGTACTGCCACGGAAGGTCTTTCGATCTCTACGCGTATACGGATGAAAAATCCGTCTTTCGTGAATCGTTTCCGTTGATTTTGATGGCGCTGGCCGGTTACATCCTGCTTGTAATGGTCCTTTGGGTGCTGCGCAGACGCTCCGTGCAGGAGATGGAGCAGCAGAAGAAAGAGCAGGAGAAGAAGTATCAGGCTCAGCTGGAGGAACAGAACCGCAAACTGGAGATCGCACTCCAGCACGAGGGTGCGGCAAACCGTGCCAAGCGGGAGTTCCTGTTCAATATGAGCCACGATATTCGCACCCCCATGAACGCCATCATCGGCTTCACCTCGCTGGCTGCGACCCATATTGATAATAAGGAACAGGTGCTGGACTACCTGAAAAAGATCTCTACCTCCAGCCAGCATCTGCTTTCCCTCATCAATGATGTGCTGGATATGAGCCGCATCGAGAGCGGAAAAGTAAAAATTGAAGAAAAAGCGGTGCATCTGCCGGACCTCGTCCACGATGTGCGCTCCATCATCCAACCCGATGTTTCGGCAAAGCGGCTGTCGCTTTTCATCGATACCATGGACGTGGAGAACGAGGACATCATCACCGACCCGATGCGGCTGAACCAGATCTTGCTGAACATTTTGTCCAACGCCATCAAGTTCACTCCCACAGGCGGTACGATCAGCATCCGCATTTCCCAGAAGAACGGTGCGCCCAAGGGCCGTGGCTGCTATGAGTTCCGCATCAAGGACAATGGCATTGGTATGAGCGAAGAGTTCCAGAAGCACATCTTTGAGGCGTTCAGCCGGGAGGAAAGCTCCACCGTCAGCGGCATTCAGGGTACCGGCCTGGGCATGTCCATCACCAAGAACATTGTGGATATGATAGGCGGCACCATTGCGATTGAAAGTGAACCGGGCAAGGGCAGCGAATTCATCGTAGATCTCTGCTTCGCACTCAGCGGACAAAGGGTGGAGCCCAAGCAGCTCCCGCAGTTGGAAGGGCTGCGCGCATTGGTTGCAGACGACGATACCGACACCTGCCTGAGCGTCAGCACCATGCTGTCCAAGATCGGGATGCGGCCGGAGTGGACGATCTCCGGCCGGGAAGCGGTGATCCGCACCCGATACGCCATGGAGCAGGGCGACGAATTCAGCGTCTACATCATCGACTGGCTCATCCCCGATATGAACGGCATCGAGGTCGTTCGGCAGATCCGCAAGGTGATCGGGAAAAGCTGCCCTATCATCATTCTGACGGCCTACGACTGGGCAGATATCGAAGAGGAAGCCCGCGCTGCCGGCGTGACCGCTTTCTGCGAAAAGCCGCTGTTCCTCTCGGAGCTGCGCAGAGTGCTGGCAGAGCCGTACGGTGCAGAGCCTGCCTGTAAGCCAGCGCAGCCAGCTGCCGCCGAGCTCAGGGGAAAGAATCTTTTGCTGGTGGAGGACAATGCCTTGAACCGCGAGCTCGCACTGGAGATCCTGAAGGAAGCGGGCTTTACGGTAGACACCGCTGAGGATGGCGAGATCGCTGTCCAGAAGATGAAGCAGGCGACCCCCGGGCAGTACGATTTGATCTTAATGGACATCCAGATGCCCAAGATGGACGGTTACGAGGCAACGCGGCAGATCCGCGCCCTGCCGGATGCTGCAAAGGCAGACATTCCCATCTTTGCAATGACGGCAAATGCCTTTGAAGAAGACCGTCAGAATGCATTGAAGGCCGGTATGGACGGCCACATTGCAAAGCCGCTGGATATTCCGCATCTGCTGCAGGTCCTCGCAGATGTACTGAAATCATAACGGCTGCCAGCCAACAAAAGCAAAAGCACCCGCAGCAGGCTTTGCAGAGGCTCTTGACCTCTGGAAGCGAATGCTGCGGGTGCTTTATTTATTTTTTGTCTGATAGGCGTTTGGCTTACAGGATCTTGCGCAGCTCCTGCACAAGGTCACCGATCACGATGGGCTTGGACAAAAAGCCGTTCATGCCGCTTTCCAATGCGTTGCGGCGGTCCTCGTCGAAGGCGTTGGCGGTCATGGCAAGGATCGGGAGCTTTGCCCGGGCAGGGTCATCCAGTGCGCGGATCTTCCGGGTGGCGGTGTAGCCATCCATCACCGGCATCTGCACATCCATCAGCACCAGATCATAATTACCTGGCTCCGAATTCTTAACTTTCTCCACTGCCTCTGCTCCATTTTTGGCAGTATCAACCAGGAATCCATATTCATTAAGGATCTCCACCGCAATTTCTCTGTTCAGTTCATTATCTTCCACAAGCAGTATACATCTGCCTCTGAAATCTGAACCTGCTGCCGGAAGAACCGAATCTTCTGGTTCAGACTGACTCTGGCCGATGGCAGTCATCAAAGTTTCTCTGATATCCGACATGAACAGAGGTTTCGCACAGAATGCAGTCACTCCTGCTGCCCTGGCCTCTGCTTCGATATCAGACCAGTCATAAGCAGTCAGGATAATGATCGGTGTATCATCACCAAGGCTGCGGATCTGACGGGTGACCTCTATCCCATTCATATCCGGCAGACGCCAGTCGATGATATAAGCGTGGAATGCATCTCCAAGTTCCATAGACTGTCGTGCACGGAGAACAGCTTCCTTGCCGGAAAGTGTCCATTCCGAACGCATTCCAACCCTCACAAGCATTTTTGTCACGCTGTCACAGGTATTAAAATCGTCGTCTACAACCAGCGCCTTAAGGCCCTCCAGTTCAGCAATCTTCTCTATACGTTGGTGCTCAGACTGAATCCGAAATGGCAGACGAACAATAAATTCGGTGCCTTTGCCCTGTTCTGTCTGAACCTCAATGGTTCCGCCCATCATATCCACAATATTCTTGGTGATTGCCATTCCAAGGCCGGTTCCCTGGATCCCGCTTACCGTTGAGGTTTCTTCTCTGGTAAAAGATTCAAATATATGTTCCTGAAACTCCGGCTTCATGCCGATTCCGGTATCCCGGATAATAAACTGATAGTTTCCATATCCTGTCGGTGCAGATTTCAGCTGCCGGATCCTTAAACTGATCGTTCCACCGGTCCTGTTAAATTTGATACCATTACTCAGAATGTTCAGCAGGATCTGCGTCAGCCTCAATTTGTCCGCAATGATATCTTCATTTTTTACATCTACGGTATCGATCAGAAAATCCAGCTGCTTGGAAGTAATACTGTCTCTTATACACATCTGACGCTGCCGACGAATAGCCTTGTGTAGAT
>ERZ1026957.725-NODE-725-length-13479-cov-9.600119_pt1 | contig 13479 bp, 10 predicted proteins | sample MGYA00519300_ERZ1026957 | MGnify/ENA primary metagenome ERZ1026957 (study PRJEB26926, sample SAMN06164520) | human gut metagenome | biome: ENVO:00009003; feature: ENVO:2100002; material: ENVO:00002003 | host: Homo sapiens | place: USA | collected 2012 ...
ATAATACACTATATATTTACATTTTATGATAATTATTACTATTTTTCAATAGCTTTCTCTACTACTTTGACATTTTTCTCACCGAACGCCTGTCTTAATTTCTCAAGCGTAGCGGCATCTGCATTTATGGACATGGACGCCGGAAGGATTTTCCTTGCCTTCTCAGCCTCGCAGTACACTATGACCAAATCATTGCCATCGGAATCCTTTATTATGTTATAAAGCTGTTTTTCCGAATCCAGATAGGTCTGTTTGTCAGGGAATTTTATCCAGCAGTCGCGTGGGATTGATGAAAACGGGATTATTTTATTGCATAAGAGTTTACCGTTCTCTTCGTCGCGCAGGTCTACCGTTCCGCAGACAAATACTTTGTTATCCTCTGTGATATCTTTTCGGTAATCCATATAAGGGCGCGGAAATACAACAACTTCCACATGTCCTCCAAGGTCATCCAGGTCAAAATAAGCCATGCTCTTGCCGTTTCTTGTCATCTTGACTTTGATTCCGGATATTATCCCGCCTGCAATGACTTTCTCGGCATCATTTACCTTTGCCTGTCCGGTTTCATCATCACGTTCAAAGTCCGAGCACATATTGGTTATATTTTTCTCCCAGAGTGCCTTATATTCGTCAAGCGGATGTCCGCTTATGTAGACACCGAGAACTTCCTTTTCCATCACAAGAACTTCATCACGGCTGTATTCCGGCACATCAGGAACAATTATTTCGTCCGGTTTATCCTCCGGTTCAAACATATCAAACAGTGACATCTGGCCAGACACGGATTCCTTGCGTTCATGCGCAACATGCTCCATGACATCCGAATATACGAGCATCATCTGTCTACGGTTCAGCCCGAAACTGTCAAAAGCACCTGATTTAATAAGGCTTTCAATCGTACGTTTGTTAACCTCGCGTCCGGACAGTCTTGTGATAAAATCTCTCAGATCCCTGTATATGCCGTGAGCCTGACGTTCTGCAACCACAGCCTCTATCACAGGACGTCCGAGGCTTTTGATCGCCGAAAGTCCGTAACGTATCGCATTGTCACCGGCTGTAAAATTACCCTCGCCGAGATTAATGTCAGGTGACAGGATTTCTATTCCCATCTGCCTGCTGGCGAATATATATTGTGATACTTTACTTACATTATCCATTACGCTGGTCATAAGCGCTGCCATAAATTCCACCGGATAATATTTCTTAAGATATGCCGTCTGGAAGGCTACATATGCATAGCAAGCGGCATGTGATTTATTAAATGCATATTTGGCAAAATCCATCATTGTATCATATATGGCAGATGCAGTTTCCGCAGGTATCCCGTTGGCCACGCACCCCGGAACGTTCTCCTCTTCATTGCCGTATATGAAATTCTGACGTTCTTTTTCCATAACGTACTGTTTTTTCTTGGACATTGCACGGCGGACAAGGTCACTTCGTCCCAGTGTATATCCAGCCAGATCACGGACTATCTGCATAACCTGCTCCTGATACACGATACATCCATACGTCGGTGCAAGGATATGCTCCAACTGCGGGCATGCATAGGTAATGGCATCCGGATTATTCTTACCCTTGATGTATTTGGGAATAAAATCCATCGGACCCGGCCTGTAAAGAGATATTCCGGCTATCATGTCCTCTAAGCTGTCAGGCTTGAGTTCCTTCATGAAATTCTTCATTCCGCCGCTTTCAAGCTGGAATACGCCTTCCGTTCTTCCGAGGCCTATCATGTCGAGTACGCCTCTGTCATTGTAATCTATTTTGCTGATATCAAAATCATTAACTTTGCGCCGTATTAATTTCTCTGCATTCTGTATGACCGTAAGTGTCCTAAGGCCCAAAAAATCCATCTTAAGAAGGCCCAGTTCTTCTATGGTCGTCATGGTAAACTGTGTAACCAGTGTACCGTCGGATGCCCTTGATAAAGGCACAAACTCATCAATCGGTCTGGAGCCGATAACTACTCCGGCAGCATGCATAGACGTATGTCTCGGAAGACCTTCAAGTCTCTTACATGTATCGATAAGTGTCCTGACTTCCGGATCACTTTCATAAAGTGCCTTAAATTCATTATTGGCTTCAAGTGCTTTGTCAATTGTCATTCCGATGTCATTTGGTATCATTTTAGATATGGAGTCCGTTTTGGAATATGGGATATCCATAACCCTTCCAACATCTTTTATTACACCTTTTGCGGCAAGTGTACCGAATGTAACTATCTGTACCACTCTGTCCTTGCCATATTTGCGCATTACGTAATCAATCACTTCCGGGCGTCTCTCATAGCAGAAATCGACGTCAATATCAGGCATCGATACACGTTCCGGATTAAGAAAACGTTCAAAAAGCAGATTATATCTTATCGGATCGATATCCGTTATTTCCAGGACATATGAGACAATGGCTCCTGCTGCCGAACCTCGTCCCGGGCCGACGGCAATTCCGTTTCTCTTAGCATAATTTATAAAATCCCAGACGATCAGGAAATAATCGACATAGCCCATTTTCCTGATAACACCGAGCTCATAATCAAGTCTTTCCCTGAGTTCGTCCGCCTTGTCTGCGTAACGCTTAACAAGGCCTTCATCACACAGATGGTTAAGATATGTCCACGAGTCATAACCTTCCGGAACTTCATAGTGCGGGAGTTTCGTTACACCGAATTCTATTTCTACATTGCATCTCTCTGCTATTTTGTGAGTATTATCCAGTGCCTGCGGCGCATATGGAAAAAGAGCACGCATCTCTTCCTCGGATTTACAATAATACTGGCCGCCTTCATATCTCATTCTGTCGGTGTCCGATACTTTTTTCCCTGTCTGTATGCATAATAATACATCATGCGCCGCTGCATCATCCGCATATGTGTAATGTATATCATTGGTTGCCACGAGTTCAATTCCAAGTTCCTTACTCATTCTTATGAGCTGCTGGTTTACAAAACCCTGTTCCGGTATCCCGTGATCCTGTAATTCGAGGAAATAATTTCCTTTTCCGAATATTTCCTGATAGTGCAGTGCTGACTTGCATGCCTCTTCATAAAGGCCTCTCTGAAGATATTTCTGGACTTCTCCGGCCAGACATGCGCTGAGGCATATAATTCCCTCGTGATATTCGCTTAGCACCTCATAGTCCACACGGGGTTTATAATAAAATCCATCAACAAAGCCTTTGGATACTATTTTCATGAGATTAGCGTATCCTGTATTGTTCTCGGCCAGCAGTACCAGATGATAGTATCTGTCCTCGCTCATCCCTGCCTCTTTGTCGAAGCGTGAGCCCGGCGCAACATACACCTCGCATCCGAGAATCGGCTTAATTCCTATATTCTTAGCCGCTCTGTAGAAATCAATAACACCATACATAACTCCGTGATCGGTAATTGCTATGCTGTCCATTCCAAGTTCCTTGGCTCTCGCCGTTATTTCATTTATTTTGCTTGAGCCGTCAAGCAGACTGTATTCAGTATGCACATGAAGATGTGTAAATGCCATTGAATTTCCTCCGGTTTAATTCAGTAACAGCACTGCGGTTACGCGTCCGCAGTGCTGTCCTTTTCAGATAAGTTATTTACCTGCTGCAAGATATTTTTCGATTTCCGCAATCGCTTTTTCTTCATCGGCACCGTCAGCGCTGACTACAACTGATTCGCCTACATCAAGTCCGAGTGTCATCATTCCCATTATACTCTTGGCATTGACTTTCTTCGTTCCGACTTCTACATAAATCGAACTGTCAAACTGACTTGCTACCTGAACGAATACTGCTACAGGTCTGGCCTCAAGGCCCGTTGAAATGTTAATGGTCATCTTTTTCTGAATCATAATTCTTCCTCCGCTAATTGCTGTGCAATCATCCTTTTTCGCCGCGAAGCTCTTCGGCTATCCGGCTTATTTTTCTCAATCTATGGTTAACTCCTGACTTGCCCACAGGTGGGGAAAGCATCTGCCCGAGCTGTGCAAGCGGCGTATCAGGATATTTTACCCTGAGTTCGGCTATTTCTTCCAGACCTTCACTAAGTGTGTTAAGCCCGGCATTTTCACGGATATATTCTATATCTTCTATCTGTTTAACGGCCGCATTGACCGTTTTACTTAAATTGGCAGTCTCACAGTTGACCTTACGGTTTACCGAATTACGGACTTCCTTCACAACGCGCACATTCTCAAGTTCCATCAGTGAACGGTGTGCGCCCATGACATTCAGGATGTCCACTATCTGCGCGCCTTCTTTCAGGTATACGACATGGCATCGTCTTCTTTCAATTATTCTCGCATCAAGTTCAAACATCTTCATGGCATCCATGATCTGCACGGCTTTCGCTTCCCCGTATGAAACTATTTCAAAATGATATGATTTTTCAGGGTCGCTTATTGAGCCTCCTGCCAGGAATGCACCACGCAGAAAAGCTCTCTTGCAGCACATATTGCTTATGCCAACCGTACTCACAAGTGACATATCACGGTTAATGCTTCCGTCCGGTTCCATAAGCCTGGTGGCAAGAAGTATTTTGATTGCCATATCCGAATCCATCACTGACATTATATATGTTCTGTTTCCGGTATCTTTATTATACCTCACTGATACATCCGGTTCATATTCAAATGTCTTATATATTATATGTTGGCACTTGGACACCGCATAAGGTGTTTCAGAATGAAATCTGATATAATGCCGCCCATCATCTGTAGTATATATATGACCGCCTGCGCTTATTATCGCGGCGAGTTCCGCCAGTCTGCAATGTCTTGCCGGCGGAAGCACGGATGCGAGTTCTTCTTTAACTTTAAGTGAAAAAGACATATAACTACCGCCTATTTCCTGTTTCTGGCATCAAGGTCTATGTCCCTGTGCTCTATCTTAAGACCATAATCATTGCCGGAAAGTCTGGCATACAATTCATTGGCCAATGTAACCGAACGGTGTTTACCTCCGGTACATCCGATTGCGATTACCAGTCTGTTCTTACCTTCGATTATGTAATTCGGTATCAGAAATTCAATCATATCCGTAAGCTTGTCCAGGAAAATTCCCGACTGCGGCCATTTCATGACAAATTCCCTAATAGGTGCGTCATTTCCGGTAAGCGGCTTAAGCTCATCTATATAATATGGATTCGGCAGAAAACGTACGTCAAATACAAGATCTGCGTCTTCCGGTATTCCGTATTTAAATCCGAATGAGAGAATGGTTACAACAAGATTATTGAAGTTCTCGTCATCCACAAATATTTTCTCAATCTCCTGCTTAAGTTCCCTGGTAAGCAGTGTTGTAGTATCTATAATATAATCAGCGCGCTTCTTAAGGAATGAAATTTCCTCGCGTTCCCGCGCAATTCCTTCCATAATCCTGTTATCTCCGGCAAGCGGATGATTACGTCTGGTCTCCTTATAACGCTTTACAAGTGTCTCATCCTCAGCCTCAAGAAAGAGTATCTCGTAATTATAATTCATGGCTGTCATATTATCAAGCACGGCCTCAAGACCCGCAAAAGTCTCACCGCTTCTGACATCAACGCCCATCGCTATATTGTCTATAGCCTTGCCATCCTTCTTCTGTCCCGAACTTGATGCTGCAAGTTCGACAAACTTCATGACTAATGCCACCGGAAGGTTATCAACACAATAATATCCGGCATCCTCAAAAACCTTGAGTGCCGTCCTTTTACCCGCACCGGACATGCCGGTTACAAAAACAATTCTCATCGACTTACTGCCTTTCCCATCGCCCCGGTTCAAAATCTATTATTACTACACATTCCGGTTTACGTCAAGCAAATCTGCTAAAATTCACCGATTATCCTTACTTCCGGTTCCAGAATTACACCTTTTTGTTTCTTAACCTCGGATATGACAAGCTGTATCGTATCATATATATCTTTTGCAGATGCCTTGCCTTTATTTATTACAAAACCGGCGTGTTTATCGGATACACATGCATCACCGACACCGCGTCCTTTAAGACCGCTTTCTTCGATAAGCTGTCCCGCAAACATTCCCTCCGGACGTTTAAATGTACTTCCGGCACTTGGGTATTCGAGCGGCTGTTTAAGCCTTCTCTTATAAGCAAGGTCATCCATGCAGGCTTTGATATCATCATAGCTTCCGCGGTGAAGTCTCATCAACGCGCCCACGATCACATATCCGCCCTTTGTGAATATGCTTGTTCTGTATCCCAGACCAAGTTCTTCCACATCAAAGGTCCTGACCGTTCCATCCGGTGTAACCGCATCGACACTTACCAGAATATCTTTCATCTCTCCGCCGTATGCACCTGCATTCATAAAACATGCTCCTCCGAGAGTTCCGGGTATTCCACATGCAAATTCAAATCCCGCAAGTCCGGCATTCAGTGCCTTGCTTCCGATTGCAGAGAGGAGGGCTCCGGCTCCTGCCCTGATTGTTTCACCTTCCACAGATATCTCCGACATATTACGACCGATTATGATTATCAGGCCGTCATATCCCTTGTCGGATATAAGGACATTGCTTCCGTTGCCAATGATATAATATTGTACATTATTATCATTGCACAGTTTAATAAGTGATTCTATTTCGGATGCAGTTGAGACGAAAGCGGCATATTTTGCCGCTCCGCCGACCCTGAACGTTGTATGTTTTGCCATCGGTTCATCTGCCACGGCATTATTCTTACCTATAATTGCCTGTATATCAGCCAAAAAATCCATACATACCTCGCATTACTCGGAAATTACAAGCTTTGCTGCTCCATAAATTCCCGCACTGTTTCCGAGTGTCGCTAACTTGATAGGTGTCTTCCTGCACTGATGATATGTTTTCTCAACATAATATTTCTCAATCGTGTCAATAAGGAAGTCGCCTGCTTTGGATACTCCTCCGCCGATTATAAATACATCCGGATCAATGACACATGCGATATGTCCGAGTGCTATTCCAAGATATTCTCCAAGCCTGTTAACTGTCTTAAGTGAAATATCATCACCTTTTTTGGCCTCATCAAATACATCCTTGGCTGTAAATCCATCAATGTTTCTCAATGTCGAAGGAGTGTCATCGGCTGCAAGGAATTTCTTTGCTTCCTTGACAATTCCGGTTGCCGATGCGACCTGCTCAAGACATCCTTTTTTGCCGCAGTTACAGGTTGCTGTCTCATCATATACAACTGACATATGTCCTATTTCTCCGGCTGCTCCGTGTGTTCCCTTTACAATCTTACCGTCGAGCACGATTCCGCCGCCGACACCGGTTCCGAGTGTTACCATAACGAGGCTGTTGTTGCCCTTACCGCCGCCCTGCCATAATTCTCCGAGAGCCGCTACATTCGCATCATTACCGGCTTTAACGATAAACCCAGTCTTATCCTTAAGTATCTCTTCAACAGGGGTATCTCCCCAGCCGATATTGACACAACCTTTAACGATTCCCGATGGGGTAACAGGTCCCGGAACGCCGATTCCCACACCAATCACATCTTCAGGATTGATATTTTCATCACTGACTTTCTTATTAATGGAAGCTGCTATATCATCTAATATATATGCTCCCTTGTCCTCCTTACGGGTTGGAATCTCCCAATCTTCGAGAAGTGAACCTTCCACCGTAAAAATACCCATTTTGACGGTAGTTCCGCCAAGATCAACACCAAAACATAATTTTCCCATTCTTGTCTGTCTCCTTAGAATTTATGATTAATATTATTCTGAACCCTGTTATAAAGTTCTCTTGCCGCGTTGTAACCCATCTTTTTCTGTCTCCAGTTGACTGCTGCCGACTCTACTATAACGGCAAGGTTACGTCCCGGTCTTACCGGAAGATTATGGCATACGACTTTATTGCCAAGAATTTCGGTATATTCTTCCTCAAGTCCGAATCTGTCATATTCTTTATCTTTGTCCCAGTCCTCAAGGTGGATAACCATATCTATTCCCTGTGTCTCTTTAACACTTTCAACACCGAAAAGTGTCTTGACATCTATAATACCTATTCCTCGAAGTTCTATAAAATGTCTTGTAATTTCAGGGGCAGTTCCGATAAGTGTCTCATCACTGACCTTGCTGATTTGAACTACGTCATCCGTTACAAGACGGTGTCCTCTTTTTATAAGTTCAAGCGCCGCTTCACTCTTACCTATTCCGCTTTCGCCCGTAATAAGCACACCTTCGCCGTACACATCGACGAGAACTCCGTGAATTGATATCGTCGGTGCCAGCATAACCTTCATCCATCTGATTATCTCCGCTTCAAAAGAAGATGTGGCTTTATCGGTCTGCAGAAGCGGTATCTGATATTCTCTCGCGGCCTCGATCATCTGCGCATCCGGCATCATGCTACGGCAGAACACTATACACGGTATATTATATGACATAAGCTGTTCATACCTGTCTTTACGGGTCTCCTCGTCAAGCGTCTCCATATACGCAGCTTCCACATGTCCGATTACCTGGACACGTTCGCTGTCAAAATGGTCAAAGAAACCTGTCAGCTGCAATGCAGGCCTGTTAATATCAGGCACTGTTACTACCTTGTCTCCGGTCTCAATATCCGGTGTGAGAAGTTTAAGCTCCATTTTCTCAATAATCTTGTCAATTTTCAATTCTTCCGGCATAATCATTCCCCTTTCAGGTTGTTATTTTTTGTATGAAAAAATTCATATACTTTCTCTGCGGCATTCCTGTTCATGGCAGGTGCCTCTGCCAATTCATCCACACCTGCGGCGCGTATCCCTTCCACATCCTTGAACCGCTTCATAAGGCCCTTACGTCTGGCAGGTCCTATTCCTTCAATATCATCCAGAACCGAATGTATCTGTGCTTTGCCTCTGAGGCTGCGGTGATATTCTATAGCAAACCGGTGTGCTTCATCCTGTATTCTGGTAACGAGTTTAAATTCCTCACCGTTCTTACTTATATCAATCTCATGGTCATTATACCATAATGCGCGTGTTCTGTGGTTATCATCTTTAACCATTCCGCATACAGGAATGGAAAGTCCCAATTCTTTGACAACAGACAATGCTATGTTCACCTGTCCGCGTCCGCCGTCCATCATTATAAGATCCGGCATAACATCGAACCCATCCGTCGTATGTGTCAGCCTTCTGGTCAGCACTTCACGCATGGATGCATAATCATCAGGACCGACAACTGTCTTTATCCGGAATTTCCGGTAATCATTACGTCTCGGAAGTCCGTCATAAAACACAACCATTGAGCCGACCGACTGCACGCCGCTTATATTGGAGATATCAAAAGCTTCCATACGATGTATATCCGGAACTCCTATTTTCTCGCCGATTGATTTCACGGCTCCGATTGTCCTTGCTTCCTCACGCATTATTTTGTCTTTATCCTGCGTAAGTACATTAAGCGCGTTCTTCTCTGCGAGTTCCACTAATTTTTCTTTGGTCCCGCGCTTCGGTGTAACAAAACGTACGGTATGTCCGGAATGTTTTGTGAGCCATCCGGATATCAGTTCTTCCTCCGTAAGCGGCTCCTGCAGCATAATTGTAGACGGAATATACGGTGTTCCCACATAGTATTGTTTTACAAAATCATTAATCACATCGGACCGCGTCTCATCACCCGTAAGGGTCATATGATAATGTTCCCTTCCGATAAGCTTGCCGCCTCTTATAAAAAATACCTGTACAACACAGTCAGTATCATCAATGGCAGCTGCCACGATGTCTTTATCCTGCATATCACTGTTGGTTATTTTCTGCTTCTGTGAGATGTATCTGACGCTCTCAAGCATATCGCGGTATTGTGCCGCACGTTCAAAATCCAGTCTGTCCGATGCCTCTTTCATCTGTTCCCTGAGCCTTGTGGTTATGCCATTATATCTTCCTTCAAGGAAATCTATCGCTTTATCGACCAGCTCATTATATTCCCCGGCACTTATAAATCCCTGGCACGGGGCCGTGCATTGTCCTATATGATAATTGAGGCACGGTCTGTCATTGCCTGTATCTTTGGGAAGGCTTTTACGACACGTTCTGAGTCCATATGTTTTATTGAGCAATTCTATAATATCATTGACCGCCTTGCCGCTTGTAAACGGTCCGAAGTACCTGCATTTATCTTTCTTCAGTTCCCTTGTGGAAAGAATCCTGGGGAAAGTTTCATTCGTGGTAATTTTGATAAAAGGATAAGTCTTGTCATCCTTAAGCATTGTATTATAACGCGGCTTATGGAGCTTTATAAGATTACATTCAAGAACCAGCGCCTCCAGTTCCGAATCAGTTATAATATATTCAAACCGCTGTACATTTGAAACCATCTGCCTTATCTTGGAACTTAAATTCCGTGATGATTGAAAATACTGGCGCACGCGGTTCTTAAGACTGATCGCTTTACCGACATATATAATCTCATCAGTCTTATCATGCATTATATATACGCCCGGCTTGCCGGGGAGTTTCTTCAATTCTTCTTCGATATCAAAAAATCCCTCGTACACCTTTGCCTCCTGCCGTTATATGTATTATATTATCTGGATTGCAGGAAACGTGCCTCGTACGAATACTCTTCCATCAAAGCAATATCATCTTTGGTTATATCGCAGTATTTAAGCAGTTTCTTGCGTTCCTTCTTAAGGTTCGTGCCGCTGACGGTCATATTGTCAGTGTTGACTGTGACATGCACTCCACGCAGAAGAAGTTCTTTAACCGGGTATTCATCATAGTTCTGATACACCTTTGTCTGTATATTACTTGTAGGACATATCTCAAGAGGAATCTTGTGCCTTGCAAGATAATCTACCAGTGCCCCATCCTCAAGGCACCTTATTCCATGTCCTATTCTTGAGGCTCCGAACTCAAGTGCACGCCAAATGCTCTCAGGTCCGGCTGCTTCTCCGGCATGTATCGTAAATGGTATTTCTTCTGCTTTCGCGAGTTCAAATTCTTTGTTGAACAAATCTGTCGGGTACAACGCTTCCGCTCCAGCCAGGTCAAGCGCACATACATAATTTCCATAATATTTCGATGCCACCCTTACAGTTTCAATATTAGCTTCATGGTCTTCGCCTCTCATGCAGCATAATATCAATCCTATCCTGATATCATCGAATTCCATCTCAGCTTCTTTCGCTCCCTCAATTGCCGCTTTAACGGCTTCCTCCTGAGTGAGGCCCTCCTTCGTAGACAACTGTGGCGCAAAACGAATTTCCGCATATGTCACATCCTGATGTACCAGATCTTCCGCAAGTTCGTAAACAGCTCTCTCTATTGCTCCGGAGGTCTGCAATACCATACACGGATACTCAAACTTTGTAAGATAATCATTAAGGTCAGCGCAGTCATCGCCGACCCTTAACGCTCGGGCAGCATCATCATCGCTGTCCCATGGAGAAATTCCCTTCTGCTCAAGCAGCTCCCTTACCGTCTCCGGTCTCATTGAGCCGTCGAGATGCAAATGTAAATCAATCATGTTAACCTAATTCACCCACACCTTTTACTCTGTTGACAATATCCATAAATTCCTTACCGGTTATTGTCTCCTTATCTATAAGATATTCTGCTACGCTGTCAAGACATTCCATATTCTCACTGAGAAGTTCTTTAGCCTTGGCATAGTATTCTTTAAGCATTTTATTGACTTCATCATCCAGCTTGGCTGCCGTCTGATCGGAGCAGTTGAGCACCGAACGGCCGTCAAGATACTGGCTCTCAACGCTTTCAAGTCCCATAAGTCCGAATGTCTCTGACATACCGTACTGTGAAACCATTGTTCTTGCCAGCTTGGTCGCACGCTCAATATCATTGGATGCGCCTGTGGTAACCGTATGGAATACAACCTCTTCGGCTGCACGTCCGCCAAGAAGTGTCACAATCTTGGTGATAAGTTCATCCTTAGTAAGAAGATATTTTTCTTCCTCCGGAACCTGCATCGTATATCCAAGAGAACCCATGGTTCTCGGAACTATAGTTATTTTCTGTACCGGCTCGGCATTCTTCATAAGGCATGTTATAAGGGCATGTCCAACTTCATGATAAGCAACCATGCGTTTCTCTTCTTTGCCGAGGATACGGTCTTTCTTCTCTTTGCCTGCTATTACGACCTCAACCGATTCAAAAAGATCCTGCTGTGTAACTGCACGCCTTCCGTTCTTGACTGCATTGATGGCAGCCTCGTTAATAATATTGGCAAGATCCGAACCAACCGCGCCCGCCGTTGCGAGAGCTATTGCATCAAGATCTACTGAATCATCCATAAGAACATCCTTCGAGTGAACTTTAAGCGTCTCAAGACGTCCTTTAAGGTCCGGCTTATCAACTATGATACGTCTGTCAAAACGTCCCGGACGTAACAGCGCTTTATCAAGGACTTCCGGTCTGTTGGTTGCCGCAAGAATAAGCACTCCCTTGGATGAATCAAAACCGTCCATCTCGGCAAGGAGCTGGTTAAGTGTCTGCTCGCGTTCATCATTACCGCCGCCGTATCTGGAATCACGGCTCTTACCTATCGCATCAATCTCATCTATAAATATAATACACGGTGCCGACTGCTGAGCCTGTTTGAACAGATCTCTTACTCTTGATGCTCCGACTCCGACAAACATCTCAACGAAATCCGAACCGGAAAGTGAGAAAAACGGAACTCCCGCTTCACCGGCAACCGCCTTGGCAAGCAATGTCTTACCTGTTCCCGGAGGGCCTACAAGCAGTGCGCCCTTAGGAAGCTTGGCTCCGATTGACGTATATTTGCCCGGATTATGAAGGAAATCAACAATCTCCCTGACGGACTCCTTCGCCTCATCCTGTCCGGCTACATCCCTGAATGTAACTCCGGTCTTCTGTTCCATATATACCTTGGCATTACTCTTTCCGACACCCAGCATGCCGCCTCCGCCGGACATCTTACGGAATATAAATCCCATTACAAGATATATTAATAGGAAAGGAAGCACATAAACCAATATGAAATCGAATATCGATGAACCGGTATCCTCAATGACCGCGGACACCTCAACTCCGTCAAGAGTCTTTAATTTGTTAAATGTGTCCTCATCATAGATGTATCCTGTATAATACGTCATCTTAATTCCGCTTACCGGCTGTTTCTTCGGAGTGATGACAATCTTCGATGAACTGTATTCAACCGCTGAAATCTCGTCCTTGTCAATCATGTCGAGGAATGCGGAATAACTTATCTCGGTGCTCGTATATTTGTTAAAAATGCTTCTGAAAAATGTAACTCCGAGATATGTTATCACAATAGCGATTATAAGCCCTATGATTATATGTCCCGGCCTTAATCCACGCTTGTTATTATTGTTTCCGTTATTGTTGCCACGGTTATTGTAACCATCATTGCCACGGTTGTTATAGCCGTTATTATTATAACCGCCGCCGTTGTTGTTATAATTGTTATTATCCATTAGCGCTCCTTATAAAAATATGTCACTGCCACCACGGCGGTGCCGTGATAGATATAAGATTACCTACATTATAGTTACTGTCTCTGATACACATCTGACGCTGCCGACGAAT
>ERZ1026957.746-NODE-746-length-13146-cov-4.501490_pt1 | contig 13146 bp, 9 predicted proteins | sample MGYA00519300_ERZ1026957 | MGnify/ENA primary metagenome ERZ1026957 (study PRJEB26926, sample SAMN06164520) | human gut metagenome | biome: ENVO:00009003; feature: ENVO:2100002; material: ENVO:00002003 | host: Homo sapiens | place: USA | collected 2012 ...
GAGACAGATATAAGAACCGGAAATTCATGATCAACTGCGGTATCGCCAATGCTCTGATCATCGTCGGTGCAGCCGTCTATCGCTATATGTTGGGCTTCAACAGTGCTTCCGATATGAAAAATTATCAGTTACAGCTGTCCTGTATCGTCCTGTGCTACATCTGTTATGTCATGTCCATCCGTCATCTGAACGAATCCGACGGTGCCATGACCGACAGCATCAGGGCTGACCTGCACAGAGTCGTAACTACTGTAGAACAGGTAAAGTCTTCGAGTAATATCATTCTCGATGGCATCACTGTCGTAAGAGAGCTGGCTTCCGAGAATAAGCATGGCTCCGATATCGTCATGCTGGGTATGAACGAGCTGACTGACAACAACAATATGCTGCAGGATCGTACCACATCATCCACACAGATGACCTCCGATATCCGTGCCTAGGTAGAAAATGTGGTAGCTTTGATCGGAGAAATGATCACGCTCGTCGAAAAAACGCAATCCCATTCCGGCGTCAGCGCGGAAGACCTGAAGAGTCTGGTGAATACAGCTGCTACCATGTCACAGCTGTCCACCGAGCTGGAAAATGTTCTGGAGAATTTCCGTCAGGAATTCGAAATGGTAAAACAGGAGACCGGCACCATAGAGAAGATCACAAACCAGACGAATCTGCTGGCATTAAATGCTTCCATCGAAGCTGCCAGAGCCGGAGAAGCCGGCAAGGGCTTCGCTGTCGTAGCGGATCAGATCCGTACCTTAAGCACCGAGACCCACGCTTCCTCTGATCAGATCAGGGATGCTCTCTCCCGGCTGGATGCTACCTCCGCGAAGATGACCTCTTCCATTGAAGAGACATTAAAGCTGATCCAGATCACTCTGGAAAAAGTAACGCAGACCGGAGATAACGTAAATCAGATCGCTTCTGATTCCGTGCAGCTGGGCAATCACATTCAGGTTGTAGATAATGCCATTAAAGAAGTAGAGAGCTCTAACACTCAGCTGGTATCCAACATGGAGCAGGTATCTAACATCGTGGATACCATTACAACCTGTATCACGCATTCCAGCCGTACCAGTGAACGGATGCTCAGCAAGTATCAGGAAACAGCAGACAATATCAATACCATCGAAGATGTCATGGAGAACATGATGTGTGATCTGGGTATTGGTGGTTTCATGGGTATTGAAGACGTCAAGCCCGGCATGAAGATCGACTTACAGCTAGTTGATCAGAAGGATGACAACTATCTTGGGGAACTGATCGAGCAGATTCCGGAGGGACTGTTGGTATCCTGTCAGAAGAAGCTGACGATTAACGGGTCTGCTTCCTGTATGCTGCAGGTCACCGCAGGTAATATCCTGTACTGTTGGGACAAAGCCACCATTTCTCCTGCTCCCGAAAGCGGTGAACATGCTTTCAGGATTACCATTACTACCAGACCCAGGATCAACAATAGACGCAAATACCCTCGTATGGATCTGAATAATACCTGTACTATTAAGTTCAAAAATTCCGATACGGAATATGCGGCTACCATGGAAAATATCAGTGCCAACGGATTCGCTTTCCTGGCTACAGACAAGATATTCACTCAAAGCAAAAATACAGAAGTCATTATCACGATCCATGATTTTGCTCTGCCGAATCATAATGAGCTGGAAGGTCGCATCATCCGCTGTTCCGACGACAACGGACTGTATATCGTCGGATGCCAGATGCCGGAGGATAATTTCTATATCCTGGAATATGTAGAAAATAACTTAAATAAATAGAATTCCTGTATAAAACCAAGGCACCAAAAATGCCCATTCATATTCAAATGAATGGGCATTTTTAATGTTGTTCTTTACGGTTTCAATAGCCGGGCGATCAGACCCTCGACCTCCTGGAGCTGTTCTTTTGTGCTCTCTTTGTGGCTTTCCTTGCGGTATTTTGACGGAGACATGCCCTTCATGGCATGGAACGCCTTGGTAAATACCAGCGCATCACTATACCCACAGGACAGGGCAATACTCTCAATCGGATAATTGGTGGATTCCAGCAGCTCTCTCGCCTTGGTGATACGGAAGGTGGTAAGGAACTGCTGAGGCGACATTCCCAGATAATTCTGGAACAATGTATATAAATAACTACGGTTGATACACACATAATCCGCTACATCCGTGACCTTGATAGGGTTACAGTAGTTACTCTGGATAAAAGATACCGCTTTTTTCACATACTGGTTCCCCTTATCCTCTTCCTCTCTTGCCACCACACCGGCGCTGTCGGCGATCACCGACAGAAATACTCCCAGCAGTCCGTTCCGGCGCAGATCATCCGCAATGCCAAAGGTATTATGCTCCATCATATCCCGGACAATGGAATACAGTTCCTCCGATTTATCACAGGAAAAAATAGGATGCCGGTCCGACAGTCCCATGCTGTGTAAGTATTCTTCGGCGCGGCTTCCAGCAAAGCCCACCCACAGATAGCTCCAGGGATCCTTCGCATCCGCCTGATAAAAAGCCAGTTCATTGGGCTGGATCAGGAAACCGTAACCCGCCTCCAGCCGGTATTCCTTGTCATGAAACCGGAAATGTCCCTTGCCGCTCAGGACATAGTGGATCAGGTAATGTGGCTTGGAGGCCGGCCCGAAGCTGTGCAGCGGTGCCGTCTGGGAGCATCCGCAACAGTTCACATACAGACTTCCTGTTTTATCATTGACAAAATCCAGTTTAAATGCTTTTTCCATGATCGGACCGTTTCCTTTCCGCGTTACCGCTCTCTCATCTAATTCACGAGAATCCCACCGTTTTCATCAAATTCCACACCGAAATCCCTGCTGTATTCATTCATACGCTGCAAAATTCTCTTCTTATCCTCACCTGCTGCCGGAGTAGGCTTAAAATCATTCCGGGTGGACACAGAACTCACCATGCAGGGAATGATCCTGGCATTTCGGTCCTCCACCTTCTGTCCGTTTTCGAATGTAAAGGTCTGCTGGAAGATCATGGTATCCTTATCTGCCGGGTTCCGGTTCGCTCCGAAGCAGAAATTCGCCAGGCTATAGATGATATATCTGCCCTTATATTCTTCGATTCCCTGAAGGACGTGGGGATGATGACCAATGACCAGATCCACGCCCCAGTCAATGCATTTTCTGCCAAGTACCTGCTGGTAATTCTCCGGATAAGTATCTTTCTCAATCCCCCAGTGACAGCATGCCAGGATCAGATCTACATTCTGTTCCCGCAGGGTCTCGATATTGTTCTGGATCAGCTTTTCCGCCTGTGCGCCCCACTCTACCTCATTGACAGAGATTATTCCTATTTTCAGGTTCCGTTCTCCGCCGTGGGCTGCCGCACTGTCCGGGATCTCATAGATGCCTACATTTTTATCATAGGCATAGACAATGCCCTCCTGCTCTAATGCCGCCACTGTATCCCGGCTGCCCTGCTCTCCGTAGTCCAGTCGATGGTTGTTCGCAAAGCTGACGGCTTCGATATCCCCCAAGGTCAGTAGATGGGCATACGCCGGATCTCCCTTGATGCAGTAGGTCTGCCCCTCCCGCATCTGCTCCGATGTGGTCAGCGGCCCTTCGAGATTCACGATGGTCATATCGTCCGCCTCGAAAATATCTCTCACATTCTCGAAAAAATATCCCTCATCCTCCGCCTGATCGTACACCTGACGGAAGGAATAGCTGTAATCCTGTTCCTGATGATTGCCCAAAGTCACATCCCCTGCTGCGGAGATCGTGATCGTGCAGCGTTCCCCCATCAAAGTATCCGAAGCTCCGGACTGTCCTGATTCCGGCAATGCAGTATTGTCACCGTCCGTCCCACCTGGCAGAACGATCTCCCCGATATTATCCCCGGGCTGATCGTCCTGCGGTCCGGTATGGTAACCACCGATCGGCTGCGCCAGTTCTTCCACCCCGGGAATACAGACCTGCTGTGTCAGATCATCCCCACAGCCGCTAAGCGCTATTACACTGACCGCACAAACCAGTGCCACAAACCGCTTTTTCCTCTGCCCCATAAACACTCTCCCTCTGTTACAAAGAAATCCCTTAGCCCTCTCCTAAATCAGTCTTGATTTTCAGAAGCCGCTGTCGCAGTGCTGTCTCCCGTTCCATACAGATTCTCCTGCAGGAATTTCTTATTTGCCTCGAAATCCACCTCCAGCACGGACATTTTACGATGGGTCGCATCCTTATACGTGCCTTCAATGGGAATACTGTTCTGTATAATATCGTATGTCAGAAGCTTCGGTGCCATGAGGCTTAACCGGTAACACTCTGTCTGGGTCAGGTTCGTGGTCAGATTCGGCATCAGACCGTCAATCAGTCCCTTCGGATTCGTGAGTACACCCTTAGGCAGCTTATGAATGACCTCTGTCAGCACCTTTCTCTGTCGCTCGGTTCTGCCGAAATCCGTACCGATATAACGGTTTCTGCAATATGCCAGCGCCTGAGGACCGTTCAGATGCACCATGCCTCCGGACAAGTCATCGAAATAGTCCGTTCCCTCCGGTCTGCCCAACAGGATATTATATTCTACCAGGTAGCCGTTCACGTACTCCACTTCCTTGCCGGTCAGCTCCAGATCCACGCCGCCCACGGCATCTACCAGATTCGCAAATGCCTCAAAATTCACCAGCACATAGCGGCTGATATGAATGTCAAAATTCTGCTCGATGGTCTCCATCAGCAGCTCCGCACCGCCGTAGGAGTATGCCGCATTCAGACGATTGTCCTTATATCCCGGTATCTCTACATACATGTCACGGAGCAGAGATGTCATATATATCTTTTTCGTCTTGTTGCTGATAGACAGCAGGATCATGGCATCGGATCTGCCATCCTCCCCGTTCTCACGGGAATCGTTACCGATCAGGAGAATATTTGTAACTCCTTCTTCCTTCATGGGAGAGCTTGCCACAGATTCGATCTCTTCATAATTCATCTCCGCATAGACCTTCCCCACCAGGACGTACAGCCCTGCTGCCAGAAATACCAGGATCAGCGCCACTGCGATCAGGAAGCGCTTGAAGCCGGATTTTTTCTTTTTTCTGCCGCTCCCGGCTTCCTTTTTGTTTCCTTTTCTGCTCTTCTTATCCGTTTTCGTGTCTATCTCCTCACGCTTCCCTGCTTTTCTTCCGGAGCGATTTTTTTCTCTATGATCTTCGTAGTCCTCGTATTCGTCCGCATAGTCCTCCCTTCTGCTACGCCGAGGTCTATCGGATGCCGCCTGTCTGCGACGATCTGCATTACTGTTACTACGGTCACCACTATTACGATTCTCTGAAGTCTTACGCGTCGTCTCTCTGCGAGCCACCTGTCTCTTACGATACGCGGGATCATCCCAATCTTCCGCGTAATCATCCGCTCTTGCTCGTCTTCCGGATCCGATCACATCCAGTTCCTCCTCATCCTCGTCATTCTCAGTCATGTCAAACATCTGTGGAGCCGGACGCTCTGCTGTCCGCCTTCCGGTCCCGGACTTCCCACTGCCGGAGCCGGACGTCTGCATTTCCTGCATCTCCTGCTGTAAAAAGGCTTCCAGCCCTTTCTGTATATCTTCCATCTCCTGAATGGAATCTCGTTCTCTGTCACTCATATTGTACCTCATTTCCACATACCGGCACCGGTACGTTCCTTAAGCCTCTTTCCTATTTGTCTCCTAGGATACCACACTCCTTTGTATTTGTCGCGGCAGAAATCCTTAATATTTGCTTAAATGTTGTCCGGCATTTTTTAAGACACACTTTCTATGGCAATAAAAAGAAACTGTCTACGGCATCCACAAGATTTTATCTTGTACATTTTCCACAGACAGTCTCTGCATTTTTGTTATCTTATATCATTCTATTTATGAGCGATTCTCGCATCTATGTAATTCTTCAGAGATTCCACGGTCTCCTCCACACCCAGCCTGCTGCTGTTGATGGACAGATCGTAGTTCCGGGAGTCGCCCCATTTTACCTTACAATGGCTGTTGTGGTAAGATTTTCTGCGACGGTCCTTCTCGATCATGCGCTCCTCCGCATGTCTCGCATCCAGCTCATAGATCTGCATAACACGCTCGATCTTGGCTTCTCTGTCTCCTAATACGAAGATGGAGATCAGATTCGGATTGTCCTTCAACACGATCTCAGAACAGCGTCCTACGATCACAAAGGATTCTCCTGCCTCTGCCTTTTTCTTGATATAGTCAAACTGCATTCTCGCCACATTATCTGCAGGAGAGCTGTTCATTCCCATCACACTTCTGTACAGGAATTTGTTACGTCTCTTTTCATCGAACTCTGCCAGCTCCTTGCTGCTCACATTCATGCTTGCAGCCACCTCATCTAACAGGTTATGATCGTACATTGGCAGCTTGTAATATTCTGCCAGCTTCTGTGCGATCTCATGTCCGCCGCTGCCGTACTCACGGCTGACGGAGATAATCAGTTGTTCACTCATGGGTCTGCCCTCCTTATAGTCTTACAGATATCTCGCATAGATCATTACCATGGAGATTACTATTACTATTATAGTCGCAGGAGCCATAACTTTGCAATATTTTCCCCACTTGATCATATGACCTGCCTTTGCAGCGGTAGCGATACCCACGACATTTGCAGATGCACCGATAGGAGTTGCGCTTCCACCGATATCGGTTCCCATGGCTAACGCCCATGCCAGGATAGAGAGTTCCACACCTTGGGCCGCGGACAGACTGCTGATGATAGGGATCATCGTCGCCGCAAAAGGAATATTATCCACGAACGCGCTGGCGATTGCGGAGATCCACAAAATAATCGCGATCATCAGCATCAGATTACCATTACTGATGTCACCGATGAAGTTCGCCATAACTTTCAGGATACCTGTCTGCTCCAGACCGCCTACCACCATGAACAATCCGATGAAGAACAGCAGCGTCTTATAGTCGATCTGCTTGATCAGCTTCAGGGCATCTCTGCCTGCGGCGATCAGTGTCACGATAGTGATAAACACGCCGATGCAGGATACGGTCAGACCGGTCTGTGCATGGGTTACCAGCAATGCTACTGCACACAGGAAAATAACGGTACTGATAATGAATCCCTTTTTATCGGTAATCGCCTCGGAAGGATCCGGGTAAGTCTGATTGCTGCCGGCTGCTGCCGCCTCGCTGGCACGCAGCTCCTTGTGGAATACCAGGTAAAAATACAATACAACTACGACCAGGGAAATACCTGCGATCAGACCGGTATTGGTCAGGAAATCCGTGAAGGAATATCCCAGGGAAGTACCGATGATGATGTTGGGGGGATCTCCACACATGGTAGCGGATCCGCCCAGATTCGCACAGAATACCTCTGCCAGGATCATAGGCACCGGATTGAATTTCAACAGCTGTGACAGTTCAATCGTGACTGCTGCCAGGAACAGAATTACGGTGATACTGTCAATGAACATTGCCAGAATACCGGATAATACCATAAAAGTCACGAACAGCGGCACTACCTTATACTTAACCATTTTAGCAAGGCGCATGCAGAGCCAGCGGAAAAATCCGACTCTCGCCATTCCCTCTACCATGATCATCATTCCCGCTACGAATACGATCGTCTCCCAGTTAATGCCGCTGGAAGTCTCCGCGGACTGTCCCGCCGTATACCAGAAATGACTTGTAAAAAAGCTGCCTAAATTCAAGGTCTCCCACACTGCACCCATACTGTGCATTCCCAGTCCGAATACCAGCACCAGCGTCAGCAGACCGCAGCCCAGTGTAATAACGTGTCTCTCCCATACTTCCAGAACGATCAGGACAAACATTGCTATAAATATAACTACTGCAAGTATCTGTGCTATCACTTTTCCTGCCTCCTCGTTAGTTTTTCTTATAAACGTACAAGAGTAGATTGTATCTGAAAAAGCAGGGGAAGTCAATCATTCTTTGGGAGGCTATGCATAAATATTCCGTTAAAGTTTTCCGGATCATTCATTCCGGAAGCTTTCGATATCGTTCTTACCCACATAGCGTAAGAACATGCGGCGCATGTCGATACCGCTCTCTCCGAAATATAATTTCATGTATTTCTCACCGTCCTGACGAATGGGCAGTGTTACAACACGTTCCATGGTCTGACCTTCCGTGCCGTTAAGGGTCACGGTCTGTTGTAATGTATTGTTCAGGAACACGGAGATCGGCAGCTGCGCCAGTTCTCCTAACGCAGAACTCATCCGGAATACCAGTTCATATCTTCCGATCCTGGAGAAATGCAACTGGTATACCGCACTTGTGCCCTTCTTCGTGGACAGCTTCTCCAACGGAAGGTCTATGTCCTCTAAAAGCTTCGGTTCCGGAAGTTCCAGACGCGCCAGCACCTGTCCGCTGTCTCCTGCGCCCTCGGTGCTTATCGGATTGTGAAGCTCCGTGCATTCCTCTTCCTCTCTGTCCAGAAACCGTTCCATAGCAACGGAACGTAACAGGAAACCACAGATATTTGCCGCATTCCGTGTAAGCTGTGCTCTGGTCAGTCTGCCATCTGCCAACCCTTCCGCGGTATTGTCCCCCGCGGAGTTGGATGCCGCATCCGCTACGACCATATAGATATCGTTCTGTGCCCGCACCATGGGAATCGTCTGTCTGCCAGAGCCGGGCTCACCCTCCTCGTTGATCTTTGCCCACCAGTCAGTCATCACAATGCCCTGATATCCCCATTCCTTACGGAGAATAGTCGTCAGGAGATCATAATTGCCCGCTGTCCACAGTCCGTTCACCGGACCGTAAGTGGACATGATACTATAAGCGCCGCCCTGTTTCACCGCGATCTCAAAGCCCCTCAGATAGATCTCCCGCAGTGCTCTCTCCGATACAATGCTGTTGGCATCATGACGCTTGAATTCCTGATTGTTACATGCAAAATGCTTGATGGTGCCGGTGACACCGTATTTTCCCATGCCGGTCAGCTGTGCTGCTGCCATGATACCGGTGAGATACGGGTCTTCCGAAAAATACTCAAAGTTACGACCGTTCAATGGATTCCTGTGGATATTGATGCCGGGTCCTAAGAGGGTGTCGATCTTGTTCTTCCGAAGCTCCATGCCCTCCATCTCATACAGCTCCTCCACCAGCTCCGGATCAAAGGTGCAGGCAAGCAAGGTGCCGTTAGGCAGGGCATATGCCATGGTGCCGCAATCCATACGGATACCGGAGGGTCCGTCCGAACAACAGGCTATAGGAATCCCAAATTTCTTCAGTTCTTCTGTCACTCCGCCGAAGGCTGCTGCTGTACCCGGAGTCACTTTCGGGGAACACATGCCCTCTCCGCGGGTCATACAGATCAGGTCTTCGTCCGACAATTGTGTCAGAAACTGTTCCAATGTGATTTTTCCATCCGATACATCCGCCAGCTTCCAGCCACGGTCTCCCGCATACTCACTCTGCGTAGGTCTCTCCTTAAGAATCCTGTCCGCCAGATCTATCGTTCGTAAAGGTACATCTTCCCAGTTTGCAATGGCATGATCCTTTTCCTCGAAAAAGAAAGGTTTCAGGCGCTTAAACTCCTGTACCGGTGCCATTGCCTCCGTCACCATCCGCACTACCCGAAGCTCTGTCAGGGTCGCCTTGCCAGCCTCTGCTGCGCTTCGCACATCGGTTCCGGCATAGAAGATATAGTCTCCCTCTTCCAGTACATAGCAGGATTTATGTCCGGTGACACCACTGTCATCATAGGAAGCATACTCCGTCAGCTCTGTTTTCAGCAGCAGTTCTTCTGTCTCACCCGGCTTCAGTTCTTCTGTCTTCGCAAATGCAGCCAGCTGGCGCAGAGGCTTTCCTAATTTCCCCTGAGGTGCTTCCAGATACAGCTGCACAGTCTCTCTGCCGGATACTCCCCCGACATTGGTTACTTTTGCAACTGCCGTGACTGCCATGCCCTGTACTGAGAATCCCAGGATCTCTGTCTGGAACTTCGTATAAGATAATCCAAATCCGAAAGGATACTTCACCTTATCTTTCGCAAAAGTTTCAAAATAACGATATCCTACATAAATATCCTCAGTATAGAAATTCTCCACCGGATCTCCGAAATTTTCCGTGGAAGGATAATCTTCAATATCTTCTGCAATCGTGTCACTTAATTTACCACTGGGATTTACTTTGCCGGTCAGAACGTCTACACAGGCCCTGCCACCCTCCTGGCCTCCCTGCCAGATATAGAGTACTGCCTGCGGCTGATACCGGTCTACCCATTTCATATCTATAATATTACCGACATTCAGTACCACGATCGTATGCTCAAAAGCATGACATACATTACGAAGGAGCTCCTCCTCCAATGCTGTCAGCAGATAGCTTCCCTCCGCCGCACTGTTATCCTTATCTTCCCCGGCAGTACGCCCGATGACCACGATCGCTGCATCCGATTGTTCAGCTGCCTGCACCGCCAGTTCTTCATCTACGGGCATCTCCTCCTGATTCCAGGGTTCCATGGCCCAGCCTTCTCCCACATCAAAGGGATGCTCCTTCAGCCACTCACGGTACACCTGCTCCAGCGCTTCGTTTACCTGTATTATTCCATCTTCTTTCAGGCTGTCAATGATATTCGTGACATAAGGAGCATTGACCATACCGCCGGACCCGGTGCCACTCTTATAATGCTCGAACTGCGTTCTGCCGAAGATCGATACCCTCTGCCCTTTTTGCAAAGGCAGCACATTGTCTTCATTTCGAAGCAATACGCTTCCCTCTGCTGCCACTCGTCTTGCCAGTTCCGCATATTTCTCATAATCCAAGGTATATTTCATACGTTTGTCTGCTCCTCTCCTGTCTTATCCGTATTTCTGTCCGCACCCGGAACCCGTTCCATGGTCTTATGGGCGTGCAACTTTTATTTTATAATGATAACACTAATTTCCTGATACATCCACAAAAAAAGCTCTTTTCCACAGGGAAAAGAGCCTCAAAAAAGCAATTTATTTGATACCGGAGTGCATAAAGCTTTCCATGAACTGTCTCTGAAAAACAAAGAACAGAATCAATAACGGTGCACATACCAGTACTGTCGCCGCACTGACATCACTCCACTGCATTCCTGTCTCGTAAGACATAGCGAACATGGCCAGCCCCAGAGACAGCGGCCGCTTTTCTACGGAGTCCGTCATGACTAACGGCCAGAGGAAATTGTTCCATTGGAACGATGCCGAGATCATTCCAAAGGAAATATACGCCGGCTTGAGTAACGGCACATACACCTTCCACAGAATCTGGAACAGATTGGCTCCATCCATTTTCGCCGCTTCTTCCAGTTCATAGGGGATCGTCTTGATGGTCTGTCGCACGATCAGAGTTCCCATGGCCGAAGCAAAAAAAGGGAGCATAATGCCGATCTTCGTGTCCGTCAGTCCCCATTTTGCCATCATGGAATAATTGGGCAGGATCAGTACTTCCGGTGCGATCATCAGCTGTGAAAGGAACAATACGAATAATGCTTTGGAGCCGTAAAAATCTATTCTCGCAAAAGCATAGCCCGCCAATGTAATCAGTACGAACTGGATCACCAGCACTCCCACCACAATAAAGATCGTATTCCCGTAATATTTTCCAAAGGACGCTGCCGCCAGTACTCTCCGGAAATTCTCCAGTGTGGGCCACGCCACAGCCGTCAGATCCAGGGTCAGTTCCCTGGGAATAAACGCAGTCCTCACCACCCACACCAAAGGGATCAGAGACACGGTCAACAATAAAAACATGACTCCGTAGACCAGGATCCTTCCCAAGCGAACCGGATGATGTACTCTTCCCCGCATCGGTGCCTTTACGGCAGAATATTTGATATCCATAATTTTCTCCATCCTCAATTATTATAATATGCTTTCTTATCCTGCACAAAGAAGCAGACACTGGTCACCACCAGAAGAACCGCTACCAGAATTACGGTCATGGCCGAAGCCTTACCGGTATCCCAGTAATCAAAGCCGGTCTGGTAGATATAAAACAGCAGCACATTCGTGGCATTGCCTGGGCCGCCCTTGGTCATGATGTAGAGGTGATCCACCATCTTGTATGCATTGGTCAGTGTGATGATCAGCACGTAAATGGTCGTCGGCTTTAACATGGGCCAGGTTACGCGGGTAAAGATCTGCCAGCCGTTGGCTCCGTCGATCTTCGCTGCTTCGAAAAGTTCTCTGGAAATTCCATGAAGTCCCGCCACATAGAACAGCATAATATAGCCTGCCTGCTTCCAGACCAGCATGACCATGACCGCCCAGATGGCTGTCTTGCCGTCTGCGAGGAATCTCCAGTTGGGATTGATATATCCCAGAAGACCGTAGATCGGCGTATAGATAAACATCCAGATATTGGCGGCTGCCACTAACGGGATAAATGTCGGATAGGTAAAGCCCAGTCTGGCTGCCGCTTTGCCCCATTTCAGACTGTTGGCAAACATAGCCATGGCCACCGCCAGTCCGATGCTTAACGGCACCGTAACGACCGCGATCAGCAGATTGTTCCAAAAACATTCCCAGTACACCTTATCCTGAAACAGTGCAATGTAATTGGAAAATCCGGCGAACACCGGCTGCATCACTGACAGATTATCCAGATAAAAACTGCTGATAATACTTTTTACGATAGGATAGATCGTGAACACACACAGGAATACCAACGACGGAGCCAGCAGCAGCCAGCCGGTCAGCGTGCGTTTCCATTTGTTCGTGATCTCTTTTTTTAATGCGGTTTCGTATGCTTTTTCTTTTGCAAGTTCCTGGCATTTTACAGAGTTGGTGAAGATATCTTCCTGAATCATCAGGGCATCGATCTCACTATCACGGTCTTCCAGTTCGCCGATACGTTCTTCAGTCTTTTTTAGCTCATTCTGACGTTTGCGAAGTCTTGCCTGGGCTTCCTTTTGCTCCTGCCAGCTGAGTTTTGACTCGGATACATTCTTGTCTGTACTGTTATCTGAAACGGATGAAGGTGTAGAAGCTGCTCCGGCATAGCCCCCTTGTACTCTGAAGACAAAAATGGTCCTTCCAGATGAATACCAAGTAAATTTGCTCCTTTATGCTCCATCTTCTGATGTTTCTTATATTCATCAATGCACCATTCTGTCTGTTCTTTTGTATCAGTCAAAACAGAACATAACCATGAAGTCGTTCCATTTCCGGCTGCAAAACGGCAGATT
>ERZ1026957.760-NODE-760-length-12909-cov-4.402209_pt1 | contig 12909 bp, 10 predicted proteins | sample MGYA00519300_ERZ1026957 | MGnify/ENA primary metagenome ERZ1026957 (study PRJEB26926, sample SAMN06164520) | human gut metagenome | biome: ENVO:00009003; feature: ENVO:2100002; material: ENVO:00002003 | host: Homo sapiens | place: USA | collected 2012 ...
TCTACACAAGGCTATTCGTCGGCAGCGTCAGATGTGTATAAGAGACAGCCCTCATCTTCATCAGCCGCCCGTTATCGTACGGGCTAGCTGTATGTGCTAACCCGCATCAGATAATTACTACGCTGATAATGTTTAGCTGATGCGTGAACATGTCTAAGAAATCCTCTTCAATCATGATGCGAACGATCCGTGCGCGTTCACATCCCCCAGTGGTTGAAAAGGAGTATGAAACTTTAGTTACCTAAAGTCAACGCAAATTTGTAATGAATTTTCAACTTTTTTGGATTTCTCGGTATAAAACGCCACTGACCTCGGACTTTACCCCACGACAGTTTTTGCATGAGAGATGCCCCTCGGGAGCGGGCGGGCGTATGCAAGGTTTCCTGCTCTACAGTCCTGCTCGCACGGAGAGCACATTAAGTGCTCTCCGGCTCGTGCGGAACTCGCGATCAACCTTATGCCTCTCGGACTGTCCCGGCCCTCTCGGGTCCTGAGCGCGACACACCGGACTGGTTTATCTGAATAAATATGGTGAAGGCCCCTTTCGGGGCCTTCTTTTTAGAGGAATTCGCCGACTCGGTGGACTTCGGGTTGTAGGTCTACTCCGAATTGGTCTTTGACGGTTATTTGGATGTGGCGGATGAGTTCGTCGACGTCGGCGGCGGTGGCGTGATCGGCGTTGACGATGAAGCCGCAGTGCTTCTCACTTACCTGCGCGCCGCCGACAGCATGGCCGCGCAGGTCGGCATCCATGATGAGCTTGCCGGCAAAGTAGCCCTCGGGGCGCTTGAAGGTGCTGCCGGCGCTGGGCTTGTCGAGAGGCTGTTTGTCTTTGCGACGGGCCATCAGGTCGTTCATCCTGGCGCGGATGTCGGCGGCATTGCCTCTTGCAAGGTGGAACTTTGCCGAGAGGATGCAACCGCCGTTTTCTTCGAAAATGCTGTGGCGGTATCTGAGGTCGAGCTGTTCTGCCGGTATCTCAACAATCTCCCCTTCTGCGGTCAGATACCGCACGGAGACCAGCACGTCCTTCATCTCGCCGCCGTAAGCTCCGGCGTTCATGTAGACCGCTCCGCCCACCGTACCCGGGATGCCGTAGGCAAACTCAAGACCGGTGAGGCTGTTTTCCAGCGCCGTCATGCAGAGCGACGAGAGCATCTTGTCTGCACCGACAACGACAGCATCGTAAGTCAGGGCCGGATCTTTGCCCGGGAAACAGATGTTTTCAAGAATACCGATCGCGCTCTTCATGGCCGATACATTGATGACAGCTCCCCGGTAGCCTGCATCCTCAAACAGGATGTTGCTACCGTTGCCCAGTAGATAATATTTGATATTCACTTCCTTCGCCAGCTTGATGGCGGCGCAGAGCTGCGCCTCATTTTCCGGCAGGATAAAGACATCTGCCGGGCCGCCGATGCGGAAAGTGCAGTGTGCGCTGAGCGGCTCATTTTCTTTGTATGCAATGCCCGCAGCGGACAAAGCCTGTTTCAATCGTTCCATTCGTTCTTCCTCTATCGGTAGAAAATCAGTCCATCGTGTCGTTCAGGCCCAGACGGATGAGCAGCTCCTTGGCGGCGTTATAACCCATCTTCTTCTGGCGGTTATTGATAGCCGCCGTTTCCAGCACGACTGCGAGGTTGCGTCCGGGCGAAACGGGGATGATGGTGCTGGGGATGTTGACGCCCAGAATGTCATAATACTCGCTTTCCAAGCCGGTGCGCTGATAGTTTTTGGTGGGGTCCCATGCTTCCAGCTGGACGACGAGGTCGAGGCTTTCACTCACCTTGACCGCGCCCACACCGAACACGCGGGCCACGTTGACGATGCCGATGCCGCGCAGCTCAATGAAGTGGCGGATGTTTTCCGGCGCAGTACCCATGATCTGACGGTTGGAGACCTTGCGCAGCTCCACGGCATCGTCGGCGACGAGGCGGTGACCGCGCTTGACCAGCTCGATGGCCAGCTCGCTCTTGCCGATGCCGCTGTCGCCGAGAATGAGGATGCCTTCACCGTAAACTTCCACCAGCACGCCGTGGCGGGTGATGCGGGGAGCCAGTTCAAGGTTCAGCATGCTGATGAGGCTGCCCATCATGGTGCAGGTCGTCTCGTTGGAGCGCAGCAGAGCTACCCCGTGCTGCTTTGCAAGCTCCTGCATCTCCGGGAAGGGTTCCAATTCCTCGCTGCGGCAGAGGATGACGGCCGGAGGCTGCTGGCGGAACAGCTGGTCAAGGCGCTCACGGCGCTTTTCCGCCGTAAGACCGGCCAGAAAGTTCATCTCCGCAAGGCCCATGATCTGTAAGCGCAGCTTATCGAAATAATCGTAGTAACCGGCCAGAAACAGACCGGGACGGTTGACCTCTGCGATCTCGACGCTGATCTTATCCAAATCGCAGGGCGTATAGATAACCTCGAGGCTGACCTTCTCGACCAGCCGCTTGAGCGAAACGGCGAAATTCCCCATTCGTTTTTCCTCCTGCATCCTCTGTGCTCTGCCATACCAAAAGGCAACACAGTTTATCCTTCTTTATATTATAATCGAGACGGGCGGCAAAAACAACAATTCTTTCAGGAATCTTTTCTGGTTTTGCGCCAGCGCTTGCATCCGGGGGCCAAAACCATATAATAGGAGGCAGGGATAGAGTTTACTTTACATGAGTTTTACATTTCGCCGGTTTCCGATTTTACATTCCGCTCGTATACTCATAATCAGGGATAGGACCGGTGAAATCCAGTGCAGGTCGTGTAAAAAGTTGAGACATGATCCTGCACGGGTCCTCTACGGCCGCTGTCGATGTACAAACGCAAGCTTCAACAAGTGAGGAGTAAAACATGACTCTATTCAATGTCTTTTCTCTGCTGGGCGGTCTGGCTCTGTTCCTGTTCGGCATGGACATCATGGGCAAAGCCCTTGAGAAACAGGCCGGCGGCCATCTGCAGAAGATCCTGAGCAAGCTGACGGATAACCCCCTCAAGGGCTTCTTCCTCGGTCTGTGCGTGACCGCCATCATCCAGAGTTCCAGTGCTACCACCGTCATGGTGGTCGGCTTCGTCAACAGCGGCATCATGGAGCTTCATCAGGCCATCGGCATCATTATGGGCAGCAATGTGGGTACCACTGTCACCAGCTGGCTGCTGAGCCTTTCTGGCCTGCAGGGCGACAGCATCTGGATCCAGATGCTCAAGCCCACCTCCTTCAGCCCCATACTCGCTTTCATCGGCATCCTGCTCTATATGGGCAAGAATGAGAAGAAAAAGGGCATCGGCACTATCCTCATCGGCTTTGCCATCCTGATGACCGGCATGACTACCATGTCCAATGCCGTCGAGCCCCTGCAGGGTGAGGCATGGTTCACCAACCTCTTCGTCCGCTTCTCCAATCCCATCCTCGGCGTTCTGGTGGGCGCACTGGTCACCGGCATCATCCAGAGTTCCAGCGCCAGCGTTGGCATCCTGCAGGCGCTGAGCGCTACCGGCGTCATCACCTACGGCAGCGCTATCCCCATCATCATGGGTCAGAATATCGGCACCTGTGTCACCGCGCTGATTTCTTCTGTGGGCGCAAATAAGAATGCCCGCCGTGCCGCCATGGTCCACCTCTACTTCAACATCATCGGTGTCACGGTCTTTCTGGCCGGTTTCTATGGTCTGAACGCCGTGGTCCACTTTGATTTTGTGAACGAGACCATCGCCGCCTGGGGCATTGCTGTGGTCCACTCCGCCTTCAACATCGCGGCCACCCTCATCCTTCTCCCCTTCGCAAACGGTCTGGAAAAGCTGGCCATCCTCACCATCCCCGACGACGCCGAAAAAGAGAGCTTTGCTCTGCTGGATGAGCGTCTGCTGAACACCCCGGCTGTGGCCGTGGCCCGCGCCCACTCTGCTACAGCTGACATGGCCGAGCTGGCCCGTGTGGGCGTCATGCAGGCCATGAGCCTGACCCACACCTGGGATGATACGCTGGCCCAGAAAGTCCGGGATGAGGAGAGCAAAGTTGACCAGTACGAAGATGCTCTCGGCACCTATCTGGTCAAGCTGTCCAGCCGTGAGCTGAACCATGCGGACAGCCAGAGCGTGAATACTCTGCTCCACACCATCAGCGATTTCGAGCGCATCAGCGACCATTCTGTGAACCTTCTGGAATCCGCACAGGAGATGCACACCAAGGAGATCAACTTCTCCACCGACGCCCGCGAAGAACTGCAGGTGCTTGAGGACGCCGTGCAGGACGTGCTGAACCGCACCACTGACGCCTTCCGCAAGGATGATCTGCATCTGGCAAGCAAGATCGAACCTCTGGAGACCGTCGTGGACGAGCTGGTGCGTGCCATCAAGGCACGGCACGTCGCCCGCCTGCAGGCCGGCAGCTGTTCCATCGAGTATGGCTTCGTGCTGGAAGACCTGCTGACCAACTACGAGCGCGTCTGCGACCACTGCAGCAACGTGGCAGTTGCCCAGATCGAGGTGGCACAGGACAGCTTCGACACCCACGCCTACCTCAACGACCTGCGCAGCGGTCATGCCTCCACCAAGGAGAGCGAGCAGTTCCAGCGCCGCCTGAACCGCTACCGTGAGCGCTATCTCTTCCCCGACGAAAACGTCACCGAAACGGAGGACAAACAGGCATGATCTATATCGTAGAAGACGATTCAGCCATCCGTGAATTAGAGCAGTATGCATTACAGTCCAACGGCTACGAGGCCGTGGGCTTCGAGTCCTCGGAGCCGTTCTGGCAGGCCGTCCACACCACGCCGCCGGAACTGGTCATCTTGGACGTGATGCTCCCCGGCGAGGACGGCTTCTCCATCCTGAAAAAGCTCCGCGCAGCCCCTTCCCTGCGGCGTCTGCCCATCATCATGATAACAGCCAAGTCCAGCGAGCTGGACACCGTGCGCGGCCTCGACTGCGGTGCAGACGACTACATTACCAAGCCCTTTGGCATCATGGAGTTCCTGAGCCGGGTGCGGGCAGCCCTCCGCCGGGCAGAGCCCGAGGCACGGCCCAACGTCTACAGCTTCCGGGAGATCCTGCTGGACAATGCCCGCCACAGCGTCACTGTCAGCGGCGCACCGGTGGAGCTGACTTACAAAGAATACAGCCTGCTCCGCCTGCTGCTGGAAAACACCAACCTTGTCGTCACCCGCGAGACTATTTTGCAGGTGGTGTGGGGTACTGACATCTCGGTGGAGAGCCGGACCGTGGATATGCACATCCGCACCCTGCGCAAAAAGCTGGGCGACGCCGGAAAGTACATCTGCACAGTACGGAAAGTGGGCTACAAGCTGACGGACAGCGAGGAGGAGCTCGAGCAATGAAACCACGCAGCATGGAAGAAAAAATAAGTTATCTGCTGTTTCTGATGGGATTTGCGGGGCTGGTGTGTACCGCTGCACTCTGCATCTTTGTGTTCCACAAGGCGTTCCGGGAGCAGGCCTGGACAGCCCTCGAGCGGGAAGCCGACCTTGTGGCTGCCGGCTGTGCGCAGGTGGACGCCCCCAGCCAGCTGGAAACTTATGTGGACGGCTCGCTGCGCATCACTCTCATCGCCTCGGACGGCAGTGTGCTTTTTGAGTCGGCCACCAACCAGCCGATGGAGAACCATCTGAGCCGCCCCGAGATACAGCAGGCCATGAAGAGCGGTGTGGGCCGCGACTGCCGCGACTCCCAGACGCTGGGCTATGAGACTTATTATTACGCCATGCTGCTGACGAACGGAGACATCCTCCGGGTGGCGCAGGACTCTGAGACTATCTGGTCGATTTATGACGCCGCTCTGCCTGCCATCGTGCTGAGCTGTTTCCTGATGATGGGCGCAGCCGCTATCATTGCCGGACTTCTGACCAAGAGCCTTGTCCAGCCTGTGCTCAAGATGACCGATGACCTCGACCACATCCAGGAGAATGTCCCCTACAAGGAGCTTATCCCCTTTGCCGAGAGTATCCACTCCGACCGGATGCTGCGGGAAAATAACGAGAAAATGCGGCAGGAGTTCACGGCCAATGTCAGTCACGAGCTAAAAACGCCTCTGACCAGCATCTCCGGTTATGCAGAGCTCATCGAGACCGGCATTGCAAAACCCGAGGATACGCCGGGTTTTGCCCGCAAGATCCATGTAGAGGCCAGCCGGATGATACAGCTGGTCAACGATATTCTGCAGCTCTCCCACCTCGACAATGTGAGCGAGACGGGTGCTGCGCCTGCAATGGAAACGGTCGATCTGTTGGATGTGGCCCGCGAGTGCGTGGAGCGCCAGAAGGTCAACGCCCGGCACTCTTATATCTCCCTGACCTACCTCGGCGAAAGCGCCCCTGTGACAGGCAGCCGCGTCCTGCTGGATGAGCTGTGCCAGAACCTCTGCGACAACGCCATCCGCTACAACCGCCCTGGCGGAAAAGTCCAGATCATCACGGCCTGCACCCGGGACGGTCATTGCACCCTGACCGTGAAGGACAACGGCATCGGTATCCCGAAAGAGGCGCAGACCAGCGTGTTCGAGCGCTTCTACCGGGTGGACAAGAGCCGCAGCAAAGCCACCGGCGGCACCGGTCTGGGTCTGGCCATCGTCAAACACATCGCCCGCATCCACAACGCCCGCATCAAGCTGGACAGCGTTGTGGACGAGGGTACCACCATCACCGTGATTTTCGAAACGGCTTCTTAACATTTCATGAGTTTCACGTCTGCCCGAATTTCCGGGCAGACGTTTTTTGTTGTGAGCGCAAAGTGACCGTCACGCAGTGCCTGATGCGCACCGAGTCCGGAGATGTCCAGCCCCAGCGTCCAGCAGCGGCGGACGGTGTCCGCACAGAGGGCTTCCAGTTCTGCTTCGGAGTCTGCGGGCAGGGCATTATTGCGTGAGAGCGCGTTCACCCGGAGAAGGAAGCGCTCCCCTTCCCGCTCCACGCCGCAGAAAGCCCGGCGCAGGCGAAGCGGCCCGGCTTCCAGCGCAAAGCGATGCTCCCCTGTATCCGTCCAGCTTTTGCCCTGCAATAAGAGCGCCATTTCCGTCTGGGACTCGGTCAGCTGGCCGGTCTGTTCAGGGGTAACAACGAGGGCTTCGGGCCTGTAATGTGCATCCTCGTCTTCCAGCTCCACGACAGGCAGGATGAAGCCGCTGCTCTGCTGATAGAGCCGGGGCGCGGCCGGGGCAGCGTTTTTGATGCATTGCAGGAGATTTTCAGGCAGGACGTCTGATCCATCGGCCCGCTCTTTCAGTGTCTCTACCGAAAAACTTCCCCCAAACACGCGGGACGCCAGCCGCCCGTAGGGTCGATGGAGAAACAGTTCTTCACAGGCAGACAGCGTTAGCCGTACCGAATCCTGTCCGGCCAGAAGATATTCGCAGAGCCTCCAGTCCGCCCGCTGGGGCAAGGCTTCCTCAGCGGCAGAAATGGCAGAAGAAAGCTTGGGGCCTCGGCCAATACAGAGGCGGATGGCAGCTTCAGCCTCGGAGGAATCGGCGGAAGCCACCGGGAACTGGTACAGCAGGCCCACCGTCCAGCTGTCACCGTTCGTCTCGACGAGAAGGGCGCGTATCATGCTTTTTTCGGTGTTGTCCCAATGCAAAAAGAGGCAGAGCCAGACGACAAGGACGCCTGCAGCCATCAGCCGCAGCCAGCCCCGGCGGGTCATCGTGCAGCCTCCGCATTTACAGGCCCTTCGGCAAGGCGCTCACAGAGCAGCCGGACGGCACGGACGATAAAGCCGAAGCGGAAAATCGCCGCCGCCAGCCAGAGGAGCAGGAACGCGGCATCAAAGCGGGAGATGCCGCCGAAGCTCCACGCCCGCAGCAGCTCATAGCCCGGGTAAGCCTGCGGTGCGCCGAAAAGAAGGGCCAGCCCCAGCGCATAACCTGAGGAAATGACGGCAGCGATGATTGGAAGCCACACGACAGGCTTTTTGCTGATTTTCGCATTATTTTTGCTCCTACAGAGAAGCGGAAAGGAGAAATATTCCGGATAAAAAGGGGTATCTGGAAGCACAAACGAATGTGCCGTCTCACCTGTCACGAGCACCTGCCATTGCAGCTGTCTGGCCAGCCCCAGTACACAGAACACGATGCCCAGCACTACGAGCCACCCGAGGACGGAGGCCATCCGGTCATACAGCTCACAGCCGAGGCTCCACCCTGCCCAGAGAAAGAACGGCAGCAGACCGATGAAGGCCATAGACGCAAACTGTTCCCAGCAGGCTTGTTGGAGCATTGCAGCCGTCCGGACAAGTTCGAAGAGATACCAGAGCAGAAAGACGGCACAGATGCACTTTCCTGCAAAGCCCGGGCGGTTCAGACGGGAGGCGTTGACCGAGGCAAGCGCTGCAAGGAGCACGAAGGCTGCTGCCGCCAGCACATTGCTCAGCAGGACGGCGCGGACGGAGCCGGTCTGCCCTGCCCCGAAGATGGCTCGGCCCAGCTCTGCCGCCGCGATGCTGAGTGTCAGCGTCTGGGCCGAGAATGTCTGTTTTTGCTGCATTCAGGACCCCCTCCTTTGCCAGATGGTGAATGGGCGGCGGGACAGCGTTCGATAGTTGCGGCGGACGACGCCGTCACCCGAAAAGACCGCGCCCGAAAGATAGGGCACCCCCATCGCGGAGATGGACGTCAGTGCGGCCAACACGCCCAAAGCCGCACAAACCAGACCTACCGGCCCGGCCAGACCGGCGGCCAGCGTAACGCCCAATCGCAGCAATGTGGCCGGTTCGTACAGCGATGGCGTCACAAAAACTGAGATGGCTGTGATGCTGGCTACGAGGATGACCGGCGTGCTCAGCAATCCGGCCCCGATGGCGGCGTCACCGATGATGAGCGCTGCCACAAGGCTCACCGAGTGGCCCAGCGTCTGGGGCATCCGAAGCCCGGCCTCCCGGATGATCTCCAACAAGATGATGACCAGCAGCATCTCGGCAAAGAGCGGCAGAGGCGTCGCCTTTTCTGCCGCCGCGATTTTGAATAATAACTGCGGTGGAATGAGCTCGGGCAGATAGACCGCCAGACAGACAAAAACGCCCGGCAGAAAGATGCTGAGATAAAATGAGCCATATTTCAGGACACGCAGGAACGACGAAAAAACTGCCGTGGTGGCGTAGTCGTCGAGGCAGTCGAAGTTCTCGCAGAAAAGGGACGGCAGCACCAGCGCCGAGGGGCTGCCGTTGACAAGGATGATGATTTTCCCCTCACAGAGCTTTGCGGCGGCGGAAGCCGGGCGCTCGGTATAGCTCACCGGGGCGAACAGCCGCCACCTGGCCGGGAAAAGCCACGGTACAAAGTAGCTGGAATCCAGCAGGCCCTCCGGCTTTGCCTCCTGGAGCGTCCGGCGCACCCGCGCCACCGCCGTCTTGCTGGCCTTGTCTTTGCAGTAGCAGATGGCATATTCGGTCTTCATGGCACAATCGGCCTGTGCGGTCTCCATCACGAGAGTGTCGGTACGGATGAGGCGGCGCAGTAAACTCAGGTTGACCCGCAGCAGGTCGGCAAAGCCCTCCCGGGAACCACGGAGGTTTCCTTCCCCGGAGGGCTCTTCCACCGAGCGCGATTTCAGCCCCTGAACTGAGAAGACAAGCCCCTTTTTACACCCGTCCAGCAGAAGCACGGCCATGCCGGCGGTCATGCGGCGGATGAGGTCGTCCATGTCCTTGACCGGGCCGTCCTCGGCGGGAAGACCGGAGTGATGCATCAGAAGCTCATACACCTGCGTACCGCTGTGAGGCATCCGCTCCGGCTCGAGGCTGGGCGTATGCCGGGTAGCGGCGTCCAGTAAAAGCGACCAGAGTGACTCGAGGCTGGCCATATTGTCGAAAAGGACGATGGCCCCCGGGCAGTGATAAAGCTCAATGCGCTTGGCATAAAAATCCGCCGAAGCGCCAAACCTAGCGTTGAGCGCCGCCAGATTTTTTTCCAGCGACGAGGAAAGCTGCAGCATACGGTATCCCCCTTTGCCTGCCAGTATTCCCTCGCCGGTGGCGCTTATTCAACCCACAAGGAGGGCCTTCTCGTGAAGCTTCTGATTTTCCGTACTCTGCTCATCTATCTCTGCGTTCTGTTCGCCATGCGGCTGATGGGCAAGCGTCAGCTGGGCGAACTGCAGCCCGAAGAGCTGGTATCCACTATCCTCATCTCAAATCTGGCGTCCATCTCCATCGAGTCAGAAGAAGTGCCGGTGACGGCCAGCCTCATTCCCCTCTTCCTCATCGCGGCTTTGGAGCTGCTGGGGTCGGCGCTGAGCTTCCGCAGCCAGAAATTTTTCAACCTGATGTCGGGCCGCCCCAAGACGGTCATCTTAGACGGACAAATCGACCAGAACGCTCTGCGTACTCTCCGGCTGACGACTGCTGATTTGATGGAAGCGCTGCGCGGCAAAAACATCTTCGATCCCCGGGACGTCTCCTACGCCGTAGTGGAGACGAATGGCAGTCTTTCGGCGGCACTGCGCCCCGAAAAAGAGACCGTTACCCTCGCCGACTTACAGCTGAAAGTGGAGCACAGCCATGCGACCATCCCTTTCGTGCTGGATGGGCAGGTGCTCGAGGAAAATCTGCACTGGTGCGGCAAAGACCGGGATTGGCTCGAACGGACGGCGCAGGCCAACACCCTGCTGCCGGAAGAAATCCTGCTTTTAGTGGGCAACGAGACGGAAGACTATTTTCTGCTGAAAAAAGAGAGCCGCCGCAAGGGCAGCTCCCGGTGAGAGGTGTAGGATGAAGCGAATTTATGCGTGTCTGTGCATCGTGGCAGTGCTGCTGGGTGTGGCCTTTTACAGCAGTTGGCGGGTGCAGAAGTTTGCAGAGGATATTTCGGACGACATCGACGACGCGATGGAGGCTATCCGGGACGAGGACCTCCCTTCCGCGCGGCAGGCACTGGCCGAGGGCGCTGAACTCTGCGACAAAATGCGGGAAGGGATGAATCACCTGCTCCGCACGCAGGACTTCACAGAACTGGAAGCCGCCCTCCGCGCCGCGGACGGACATCTCGAACTGAGCGCCCCCGAGGAAGCATTTGGTGAACTGCGCCGGGCGCAGGTTCAGGTGGAGACTCTGGAATGGCTGTCGCGGAGGCTTGTATAATTAAATCGTTCAAACGTGATTATATTTCGTGTAATCTATATTATTCGAAATACAGTCATTCTGTTCCAGTCCAAAATCAGTCTTATAAAGAGGATTTTATTTATAGCTATTTCGCGTTTTTTGCTTTATCACCGATATTTTATAGTGTAATAATTTTGTCTTGTGCAAATTCGCATCGGCAGTTCCAAGCTATATGATTTTTTATATAGCGTGAAATCATTCCCCCTCGTTTGCCTCCTGCCACGATAAAAAGCACATGCCCCCAAGCTGGCAAAGGACCATCCACAACAGTTGTTTCGCGCTGTTCGGCCATGCCACATCGATGAAGCACGCCAGGCATGAAGGCACAAAAAATCACCCCATCCACTGCCCTGCGGCAGAGAATGGGGTGCTCGTGCTTTTTACACTTTATTTCTTACGGTCGCCCATCAGCTTTTTCAGCTCATTGAAGAAGCTCTCGACGTCCGCGAACTGCTGATAGACCGAGGCAAAGCGGACATAGGCCACCTCGTCGATTTTCTTCAGTTCCTGCATGGTCAGCTCACCGATGCGCACACTCGTCACCTCGCGGTCATAGGTGCTCATCAGGGTCTGCTCGATGCTGCTGACGGCGCGTTCCAGAGACTCGTAGCTCACCGGACGCTTGGCGCAGGCCCGAAGCATCGCGTTGAGCAGCTTCTGCCGGTCGAACGGCTCACGGGAGTTATCCTTTTTGATGACGATGAGTGGCACCGTTTCCACGACCTCGTAGGTCGTGAACCGCATATGGCAGTTCAGGCACTCCCGGCGGCGGCGGATGCGCTCGCTGTCTTCGGTAGGGCGGGAGTCGATGACTTTGGATTCCTCAGCGCCACAATAGGGGCATTTCATGGTCGTTCCTCCTAGATTCAGGACAGATTTGCGTCAGGATAGAAGCTCAGTTTTTCTTTGTGCCCTTGCGCTCGCTCCAAGTTACCCATGCGGAAGTGGAGACACACAGCGAAGTATACACGCCGCTGAGCATACCCATCATCAGGGGGAAGGCAAAGGTGAAGATGCTGTCCAGACCGTACAGCTTGGAGACGATGCACATCACACCCAGAGCCATCACCGTAGTGACGGTGGTGATGATCGTGCGGCGGGCAGACTGGTTGACGGAATGGTTGACCAGCTCTTCGAAGCTGGCCTTCTTGCCCAGCAGGCCGCGGTTCTCACGGATACGGTCGTAGACGACGACGGTATCGTTGATGGAGTAGCCGAGGATGGTGAGCATGGCGGCGATGAAGTTGCCGTCCAGCGGGGCGCGCAGCAGCACGAAGGTGCCGAACACCACCATCAGGTCATTGAGCAGGGCCAGAACAGCCATCATGCCGCCGGTGAGGCCGCCGATATTCTTGAAGCGGTAGGCGATGTAGGCGAGGATGAGCACCAGTGCGAACACCACGGCCACCAGACTCTTCTGGAGGAATTTAGTACCCATTGCGGCGCTGACATTGCTCAGAGAGAGTTGTGCAAAGGAGTTATCCGGGTAGCTCTCATTCAGGGAGTCCAGCAGGGTCTGCACTTCGTCGGTGGTGACAGTCTCGGTGCCGGGCATCGAAATTTTCAGGGTCTGCTCCCCTGTCGCGACGTTCTCGCCGGTCTGCAGGGTCAGGCCGTTGCTGCCCAGCGCTTCGGAGGCGGTCTTCTGGACGGCAGACATCTCAAAGCTGTTCTCGTAGCTCAGAGTGATCATCGCACCGCCGGTGAACTCGGTGTCCAGATGGACGCCCAGCACCACAGCGCAGAGGACGATAGCTGCCATCAGGCAGGCGGAGAAGGTCAGGAAGCGCTTGCGCAGGCCGACGAAGTTGACCTGCTTCTTCTCTG
>ERZ1026957.765-NODE-765-length-12877-cov-6.143893_pt1 | contig 12877 bp, 8 predicted proteins | sample MGYA00519300_ERZ1026957 | MGnify/ENA primary metagenome ERZ1026957 (study PRJEB26926, sample SAMN06164520) | human gut metagenome | biome: ENVO:00009003; feature: ENVO:2100002; material: ENVO:00002003 | host: Homo sapiens | place: USA | collected 2012 ...
GAGATCGCTCAGTGTCTCGTGGGCTCGGAGATGTGTATAAGAGACAGTCTCTGCTTTGGCGCACTGACCGCCTGCTCTGCCGCCAAGGATACCACGCCGTGCGCACCGCGCTGGAAAATGCGGAATAAAATTTAAAAAAGTTTGCACGGAAGGGTTGACAACCCCTCCGCTTTTTTGTATAATAATACCTGCATTCTGGCGGCAGCCACTGTGGAGAGGTGTCCGAGTGGTTTATGGAACTGGTCTTGAAAACCAGCGATTCGCGCGAGCGGACCATGGGTTCGAATCCCATCCTCTCCGCCATTTTGTAATAACAAGTGAATATTTTATATCACTTTGACTTGTGGAGTAATACTCAAGAGGTCGAAGAGGCGCCCCTGCTAAGGGCGTAGGGTGGGAAACCGCCGCGAGAGTTCAAATCTCTCTTACTCCGCCAACAAAAACCCGCGTATCTGCGTAAGATATGCGGGTTTTTGGTTTATCTAAACGCACCTCTACCCCAACATTTACCTCAATAATACCCCTATCTAGGGTGTATCTGAAAAGTCGAAAATATCGTCTATTTCTACAAACGCAGCGGGATTTTGCGTTAAAAAGCCTTGGAATCCACAAAGGATTCCCGCGGCTCTTTGCCTTAAATCCGTCTTGCGCTTGTGAAATATCCGTCATTTTCTTTGTTTTCAGATACACCTTAAGAAGCCGCACCAGATGTGGACTGTGCGGGGCCGCAGTGTGATGTTGAGAAAGGGGAACAGCAGATGACCCGGATTGCGATTGTGGAGGACGAGGCGGCGGTGCGGGAACAGCTGGCGGGGTATGTGCAGCGGTACACCCGGCAGTACGGCACGCCGTTTGAGGTAACGGAGTTTGCGGATGGGATGGAGATTATGGAAGATTACCGCCCGCAGTTCGACATCATCTTTCTGGATGTGGAGATGAAACACCTGGACGGCATGGAGACCGCCCGCCGCATCCGGGAGCGGGACGGCGGGGTGCTGATCGTGTTCATTACCAACATGGCGCAGTATGCCATCCGCGGATATGCCGTTGGGGCGCTGGATTATGTGCTGAAACCGGTGCCCTACTTTGCGTTTTCGCAGCAGCTGCGCAAGGCCGAAGAACAGCTGCGCCGCCGCGCACGGCATTATCTGGCCCTGCCGGTGGAGGGCGGGATGCGGCGGCTGGATTCGTCCCTCATCTATTATCTGGAAAGCGAGGGACACCGCGTCCATTTTTATACCGAAGAGGGCGATTTCGTGGCGGCAGGCACCCTGAAAGCCTTTGAGGAAAAGCTGGCCGAGCGGCCTTTTGCCCGCTGCAACAGCGGCTACCTTGTCAATCTGGCACAGGTGAAGAGCGTGCAGCAGGGGATGGTGCAGGTGGGACCCTACGAATTGCAGGTCAGCCGCCCCCGGCGGAAAGCCTTCCTCGCGGCGCTGGCCGACCACATCGGGGGTGAGGGTGCATGACGGCACTGCCCAACATCCCGCGCCTGTATACGGCGCTGGCCGAGTGTCTGGCCGTGGGCATCTACGCCCTGCCGCTGGGCATCCGCTTCGGCAAAACGGCCACCATCGCTGCCAGTGCGGCATGGGCGCTGGCCCTGAGTGCTTTTTTGCAGGCCACGGGCAGCGTTCCGCTGGCGTGGTGGATCCCCTGCATGGCGGCAGCTGTGGGGATACAGTATTTATACCTCTGGGTCACCCGCACCATCTCCCTGCTGGAAGCGGGCTATGTCTGCGCCCGGGCCTTCGTTCTGGCAGAGCTGGCGGCCAGCGCCGAGTGGCAGCTGCACTGCTTCCTCTGGCCTCAGCGCAGCGGGGCCGACGGCCTGTCACTGCTGCTTCTGGTGGTGGTCTATGGCGGCGTTTTCGGCTGCATCTGGGTGCTGGAGCATAAGCACAAAAGTCCCAAGGGCCATATCGTCATCAGCGGAAAAGCGGGCCTCGTGGCCGTCGTCATGGCGGCGATGGTCTTCGCGGTGAGCAACCTGCTGTTCTTGGGCGACCGCGAGGTGGACATGAGCGTCTACTACATCCGCACGCTGGTGGACATCTGCGGCGTGCTCATCCTGACGGTCCAGCACGAACAGCTGCGGGAGGCGGCGCTCCACAGTGAGCTTGCCGCCATGGACGAGGTGCTCCACCGCCAGTACGAGCAGTACAAGCGGAGCAAAGAGGGCATCCGGCTCATCAACAGCCGCTATCATGAACTGAAGATTCAAATCGCGGACATCCGCGCCGAGCGCGACCGGGCCAAGCAGGACGCGGCTCTGGCCCGGATGGAGAGCGGCCTCCGGCAGTATGAGGCCGAGAACAAGACTGGCAACCCGGTATTGGATACACTATTGACCGCCAAAAGCATGGACTGCCAGCAGCGCGGCATCAACATGACCAGCGTGGCCGACGGCAGCCAGCTGGTCTTTTTGAGCACGCGGGAGCTGTGTACCCTCGTGGGTGCGCCGCTGGACAACGCCATCGAGAGCGTGCTGGCCGAGCCCGACCCCGAAAAGCGTCTGCTGCGGGTGGCCATCTATAACCAGAGCGGCTGCGTGATGCTCCGCTTCGAGAACTACTGCGCCCAGCCTGTGGAGATGGGCGCGGACGGCCTGCCCGTCCACAACGCCCACGGCGGCTACGACCTGCAGGGCGTGCAGGCGGCCGCCCAGCGCCACGACGGCACCATGACCCTTCATTGGGCCGACGGCTGGTTCACCCTGCGGATCTTGCTGCCGGTCCCATCGTGAGAAACCTCTCCGTCATCGCGTAGCGATGACGGAGAGGTTTTGTTATTCTGCACAATAAAACCGTTCTCAAAATTGTGAATTAGCACAATAAAATTTGAAACCAAATTGAAACTTCTGCAAAACATGCCTCCAAAATGACAGATTGTGAAGATGTTTGTGAATTTTCTTTGAATCCATTTATAATAGTGGCAATGCTCCGGGAGCTGTACCCGGAAAATATGGATTCAGAATAAGGAGGAAGAAAATTATGTTGTCCATCAATATGGATGATGTAATGCAGGTAGTTTCGAACATTCAGAACTATCTGATTGCATTCGGCGTCGTCCTCGTACTCGCGCTCCTCGTGATGTTCGCGGTGCGGAAGATGCCCAAAGCGAAAAAGAAGATGATTCGTGCGCAGTCCGGCCTCGCCATTCTGCTGGCGCTGGCGATTGTCGTCAACCTCATCTGCACCGGCCCCATGTCCACCATGCTGGACCTGGTCTCCGGCGAAGGTTCCATCAGTGAGGAGACTTCCGCAGAGGCCACCGAGCTGGTCAATGAGATCACTCAGGAAGGCATCGTTCTGGCTCAGAACGACGACAACATCCTGCCTGTGACTTCTGGCTCCAAGCTGAACGTCTTCGGCTGGGCTTCCACCAGCCCCTGCTATGGCGGCACCGGTTCTGGCGCTCTGAATGACGCTTACCCTGTCACCGACCTGCTCACCGGTCTGCATGATGCAGGCATCGAGACCAACGACGAGCTGAGCAAGTTCTACACCGATTACTGCTCCACCCGCCCCAGCGTCGGCATGGCACAGCAGGACTGGACCCTGCCCGAGCCGAATGTCAGCCTGTACACCGACGAGATGATGGCAAACGCCAAGGCATACTCTGACACCGCTATGGTCGTCATCACCCGCGTCGGCGGCGAGGGCGCAGACCTTCCCACCGATATGTCTGCTGTCGTGGACGGCAGCTGGGTCCGCCGTGTGGCAGATTACCGTGGTTCTCAGCGCGGCGCCGGCTACTACAACGGCACTTACGATGACAGCCTGAACGAGGGCAATGACTGGGATAAGGGCGACCACTTCCTGCAGCTGTCCAACCGCGAGGAAGAGCTCATCGACCTCGTCACTTCCAACTTCGACAACGTCATCGTCGTTTACAACGGCGCAAACGCTTTCGAGATGGACTGGGTCAAGGATTACCCCCAGATCAAGGGCGTCCTGCTCTGCCCCGGCACCGGCCAGTCCGGCTTTGAGGGCTTTGGCCGCGTGGTCGCCGGTGAGGTCAATCCCTCCGGCCGTACCGCTGACACCTATGCTGCTGACCTGACCGCTTCTCCGTGGTGGAACAACTTCGGTGACTTCAAGTACACCAACGCCACCGAGCTGGATTCCGATTCCAGCTCTTTCGACCCCGCAGGCGCTACTGCATCCTTCGTCAACTACGCTGAGGGCATCTATGTCGGCTACAAGTTCTATGAGACTGCTGCCGATGAAGGCCTCATCGACTACGACAAGGAAGTTGTCTATCCCTTTGGCTACGGCCTGAGCTACACCACCTTCACCCAGAAGATGAGCGACATCACCAGCGACGGCAGCAGCCTGAAGTTCTCTGTCACCGTCACCAATACCGGCTCTGCTGCCGGCAAGGATGTCGTGGAGATCTATAATGATCCTCCGTACACCAACGGCGGCATTGAGAAGGCCTCCGCAAACCTGCTGGACTTCGCCAAGACCAGCGAGCTTGCCCCCGGCGAGAGCGAGACCATCGACTTCACCATCCCGGTCGAGGATCTGGCTTCCTACGATTACAAGAACAACGGCTGCTATGTGCTGGAGGCTGGCGATTACATCATCAGCACCAACTCTGACTCCCACAATGTTCTGGATTCCAAGACCTACACTGTTGCTTCCGACATCGTTTACAACGAGTCCAACAAGCGCGAGAGCGACGCTGTTGCAGCGACCAATCAGTTCGATTTCGCAGAGGGCGAAATCACCTATCTGTCCCGTGCGGACGGTTTTGCAAACTATGCTGAGGCCACTGCCGCTCCTGCTGATTACAACATGAGCGATGAGGTCAAGGCTGTCTTCGACAACGCACACACCTACACTGAGGTCAACTACGAGAAGGACGATGACCCCAACGCAGAGGACATCACCACCGGCGCAAAGAACGGCCTCAAGCTGGCTGACCTGCGCGGCGTGGATTACAACGATTCCAAGTGGGATGACCTGCTGGATGAGATGAGCATCGACGACCTGCAGCAGACCATCGGCTTCGGCGGCTATCAGACTGCAGCTGTGGACAGCATCGGCAAGGTGCGCACCAACGACTGTGACGGCCCTGCGTCCATCAACAACAACTTCACCGGCGTCGGCTCTGTCGGTTTCCCGGCTGCTACCCTCATCGGCATGACTTGGAGCAAAGATCTGGCACACGACTTCGGCGACAGCATCGGCAAGATGGCCAACGAGATGAACACGTCCGGCTGGTATGGCCCGGCAATGAACATCCACCGCACCGCTTTTGCAGGCCGTAACTTCGAGTACTACTCGGAGGACGGTGTCCTGTCCGGTGCTATGGCCGCAAACGCCATCGCAGGCGCACAGGAGCACGGCGTCTACGCTTACATGAAGCACTTCGCCCTGAACGATCAGGAAGGCAACCGTACTTCTATGCTGGCTACCTGGTCCAACGAGCAGGCTATCCGCGAGATCTACCTCAAGCCCTTCGAGATGTCTGTCAAGGATGCTGACTGCCACGCTGTCATGTCTTCCTTCAACTACATCGGCAGCCGCTGGGCTGGCGGCTGCAAGGAGCTGCTGCAGAACGTCCTGCGCGGTGAGTGGGGCTTCCTCGGCTTCGTCGAGACCGACTACTTCGGTGTCTACGGCTACATGACCGCTGATCAGGGCGTCCGCAACGGCAGCGATCTGATGCTCTGCACCACCGGCAATGACTTCAACAAGATGACTGTTCTGACCAACAGCAGCAAGCAGGCAATGCGCACCTCTGCCAAGAACATCCTCTACACCGTGGTCAACAGCCGCGCTTATGAGGCTGAGAACCTGAACCCCGGCATGGCAAAGTGGAAGGTCATCATGATCGGCGCTGACGTCGTGGCCGCGCTGCTCATCGTTGGCTTGGAGTACACCGCCATCAAGAACTACAAGAAGCGCAAGGAAGAAGAGGAAGAAGTCTAAACCGGACCCTCTCTCCATGCAGCACCTGAACTGAACCAACGGCAAAGGCCCGCTGCACCAGACAGCGGGCCTTTGCCCTGCTCAGGATAAAATGAGGAAAATGCGATGAAGCATACCGACATCATCCAGAAACTGAACTTAGAACAAAAATGCGCCCTGCTCTCGGGCGAGACTGTCTTTACCACCCGCGCTCTGCCGGGCAAGGGCATCCCGGCCATCACTCTTTCGGACGGCCCCAACGGTGTCCGCAAGCAGGCCGGCGCCGCCGACCATCTGGGCCTCAACCCCAGCGTTCCGGCAACCTGCTTCCCGACCTCTTCCGCCACTGCGTGCAGCTGGGATGAGAAGCTGGGCGAAGCCGTGGGCGAGGCACTGGGCGAGGAAGCCGCCGCACAGGAAGTGGCTGTCCTGCTCGGCCCCGGCCTGAACATCCAGCGCAGCCCCCTTTGCGGCCGCGACTTCGAGTATTTCTCGGAAGACCCCATCCTCGCGGGCAGGATGGCCGCTGCCTATGTGCGCGGCATCCAGAAAAACGGCATCTCTGCCTGCCCCAAGCACTTTGCGGTCAACAGTCAGGAGCTGCGCCGCATGGCCAGCGACTCGGTGCTCGATGAGCGCACCCTGCGGGAGCTGTATCTGACCGGTTTCGAGATCGTGGTGAAAGAGGCAAAGCCCAAGACCATCATGACCTCCTACAACCTCATCAACGGCACCTACGCCAACGAGAATGCCCACCTGCTGCAGGACATTCTGCGGAAGGACTGGGGCTTCGACGGGGCCGTCGTCACCGACTGGGGCGGCTCCAATGACCACGCCCTCGGCGTGAAGAACGGCTCCACCCTCGAAATGCCCTGCCCCGGCGGCGACTCCATCCGGGAGCTGATGAAGGCCGTACAGGACGGCAAAATTTCCGAGGCCGACGTGGACGCCCGCCTCGACGAGATGCTGGAACTGGTGTTCTCCACCCACGCTGCGGTGGAAAAAGCGCCCCGCACCTTCGACGCGGCCGCGCACCATAAGCTTGCCCGCCGCGCGGCCGCAGAGAGCATCGTCCTGCTCAGGAACGAGGGCGGCATCCTGCCGCTCAAGCCCAATGAGAAGCTGGCTGTCATCGGCGATTTTGCCGAGACGCCCCGCTATCAGGGCGCAGGCTCCAGCGCCGTCAACGCCCTGCAGGTGGACACCCTGCTGGACAGCATCAAGGCCGACGACAGCGGCATCACCTTCGTGGGCTATGCCTCCGGTTTCGAGCGTCAGGGTGCAGCTGACGCCGAGAAGCTGGAAGAGGCTGTGGCCCTCGCAAAGAAGGCGGACACCGTTCTGCTCTGCCTTGGCCTCGATGAGCTGCGGGAGAGCGAAGGCCTCGACCGCTCTGACATGAAGCTGGCCGAGAATCAGCAGCAGCTTCTGGCCGCTGTGGCTGCCGTCAACCCGAACGTCGTCGTTCTGCTGAGCGCCGGTGCGCCGGTAGAGACGCCGTGGGTCGGCCAGTGCAGGGCGCTGGTCTACGGCGCACTGGGCGGACAGGCAGGCGCAGGCGCGGCCGCAGACATCCTCACCGGCAAGCTCTGCCCTTGCGGCAAGCTGTCCCAGACCTGGGCGCAGGCTTACGACGATACCCCCGCCAAGGCGAACTTCGGCGGCGAGGGCCGGAACGTGGAGTACCGCGAGGGCCTGTATGTGGGCTACCGGTACTATCAGACCGCCGGTGTGCCGGTGGCGTTCCCCTTCGGCTACGGCCTGAGCTACACCACCTTCGAGTACAGTGATTTGAAGGCAGACGAGAAGGGTGTGACCCTCACCGTCACCAACACCGGCAGCTGTGCCGGTGCCGAGATCGTCCAGCTCTACGTTGCAAAGCAGGACGCAAAAGTCTTCCGCCCGGCGCAGGAGCTGAAGGGCTTTGCAAAGGTCTTCCTCGCCCCCGGCGAGAGCAGGATGGTGAGCATCGCTCTGGACGACAAGGCGTTCCGCTACTGGAACGTCAAGACTGACCGCTGGGAAGTCGAAGGCGGAAGCTATCAGCTCCGCGTGGGTGCATCCAGCGCGGACATCCGCCTGACGGCGGAAGTCTCCGTCAAGGGGACCAACGCTCCCGACCCCTACGAGGGTCTCGACCTGCTCCACTACGTCTCCGGTCAGATCACCTATGTGACTGACGCCGAGTTCGAGGCTCTGCTGGGCCACCCTGTGCCGGAGGATGTCGTCCGCATCGACCGGAACATGACGCTGGGCGAGATGGACCATGGCCGCAGTCCGCTGGGCTGGGTGGCACAGAAGGTGCTGCGCTACCGTCTGGACAGCAGCTTTGCAAAAGGCACCCCCGACCTGAACACCGTGTTCCAGTATAATATGCCGCTGCGCGCGCTGGCCAAGATGACCAACGGCATGGTGAGCATGGGCATGGTAGACGGCCTCGTCTGGGAGCTGAAAGGCTTCTGGCTCGTGGGCATCCTCCGGGTCATCTATGAGTTCGTCAAGAATCTCATCCTGAACAGCCAGATGGAAAACCGACTCAAAAACAGCTGAAAGGAATAAGGTCATGAATTTCTGGAATAACTTTGCCGCAAAACATCCGGCCGCGGCCAAATGGGTGCGGGAGGGTGGACTGTTCGTCATCGTGTCCAACCTCATCACCGTGTTCAAATATCTGCTTCTGCAGTTCCTGCCCAAGGCGTTTGCAAGCCTGCCGGTGGTGGACTTCGGCTGGCCGGGCATCGACATCACTCTGTTCGGCGAGACCTTCAAGTGGAACATCCTCGGCTACGACGCCGCCCACGGCGGCCTGCCCTACTTCTGCGCCTACATGGTGGCCATGGTCATCGGCGAGTGCATCAATTTCCCCATCCAGCGCAATTTTGTCTTCCGCAGCAAGGGCAACCTCGCCAAGCAGATCGGCTGGTATCTGCTGGCTTTCTGCCTCATCACCTGCATCGTCAACTCCATCAACTGCATCTGGGTGGCTGTGGCCGGTCTGTTGGTGCCTGATTTCATCTACAACATCGGCACCACGGTGCTCAACGGCGGCATCTCGATGGTCATCTTCTTCTTCGTGAACAAGATCATCTTCCCCGAAGGCGAAGCCGCAAAATAATCTGTCATCTTCTTTATTTTCATCATTTTCTTCATCCGAACCAACAGGCCGTCCTCCTCCAGAGGACGGCCTGTTGGCATATTGAGCGGTTTTGGACGCTGCAAAGAACGAAATTTCGGTCATAGGGTAAGAATCTGCCCAAGGGTCTTGCACTTTGATGCTTTACTGTGGTAAAATCATGCCATGCTTTTATCATAGAGGAAAAAGCACCAAAGGGGGAACGTGTATGAGTGAGATATGTATCATCGTCACCATCGTCGTCTATCTTGCGGCCATGCTGCTGGTGGGTTTCGCCTATAGCAAGACCAACAACGACAGCGCCGACTTCTACCTCGGCGGCCGGAAGATGGGGCCGCTGGTCACGGCTATGAGCGCCGAGGCCAGCGATATGTCCAGCTGGCTGCTGATGGGTATGCCGGGTCTGGCCTATCTGACAGGCATTGCCTCGCCGGGCTGGACGGCCATCGGCCTTGCGCTGGGTACCTGGCTCAACTGGCTCATCGTGGCCCGGCGGCTCCGCCGCTATTCGGCCAACCTCGACGCCATCACGGTACCGCAGTTCTTGTCGCTTCGCTTCCATGACCAGCGCAACCTGCTGAACGCTCTGGGCGCGGTCATCATCATCGTCTTCTTCGTGCCGTATACGGCCTCGGGCTTTGCGGCCTGCGGCAAGCTGTTCCACAGTCTCTTCGGCGTAGATTACATGGCGGCAATGCTGGTGTCGGCCCTCGTCATCGTGGGCTATACCATTCTGGGCGGCTTCCGCGCTGTCACCACCACCGACCTCATCCAGTCGGTGGTCATGTCGCTGGCCCTCATCGCGGTGCTGGGCTACGGCATCGTTGTGGCAGGCGGCTGGGGCGCTGTTGTCGAGAACGCCCAGAGCCTTTCCGGCTACCTGACCATGACGGCCAGCCACGACGCTGTGACCGGCGGGGCCACGTCCTACAGCCTGCTGGACATCGTCTCCACCATGGCGTGGGGTCTCGGCTACTTCGGTATGCCCCACATCCTGCTCCGCTTCATGGCCATCGAGGACGAGAAGAAGCTGGTGCTCAGCCGCCGCATCGCCACCGTCTGGGTGGTCATCGCCATGACGGCGTCCATCGTCATCGGCATGGTGGGCCTCGGCATGACCAGGGTCGGTGCGCTGGAATTCCTCAGCGGCTCGTCCAGTGAGACCCTTATCGTCCACATCGCCAGCCTCATCAGCCAGCACGGTGTGCTGGCGGCAGTCCTCGCCGGACTCATCCTTGCAGGCATCCTGGCGGCTACTATGTCCACGGCGGACAGCCAGATGCTGGCCGCGGCGTCCAGCGTGTCCCAGAACATTTTGCAGGAGTTCGGCCACCTCAAACTGAGCGAGAAGCAGAGCCTCTTCGCAGCCCGCCTGACCATCATCTGTGTCAGCGTGGTGGGCGTGGTGCTGGCCCGCGACCCGGATTCCAGCGTTTTTGGCATCGTCAGCTTTGCGTGGGCCGGTTTCGGCGGCTCCTTCGGCGCTGTCGTCCTCTGCGCCCTGTTCTGGAAGCGCTGCAACTGGCAGGGTGCGCTGGCCGGTATGCTCTGCGGCGGCCTGATGGTCTTCGTCTGGAAGTACCTCGTCAGCCCGCTGGGCGGAGTCTTCGGCATCTATGAGCTTCTGCCCGCCTTCCTCGTCTCGCTGGCCGTCTGCGCGGTGGTCAGCCTCATGACCCCGGCTCCCACGAAAGATATTCTGGCCGAGTTCGACGCGGCAAAATAACCGGTAAAAACAAGAGGAGGGCCTGTGCTGAAACCCGGCACAGGCTCTCCTTTTATGCTTGTGTGACGCTTCCGTGCTCCACCCGGTATACCTTGTCAAACTGTTTCATGAACGCCCCCGAGACGTCGTGGGTGATGGCCACCACCATGCAGGGGAGAGCGAGCAGATTTTCCATGACCTGTCCGCTGGTGTCGGGGTCGAGGCTGGCAGTAATTTCATCGGCAATGATGAGGTCGTACCGGCGAAGTGCCAGCCGTGCGATGCCGATGCGCTGGCGCTGCCCGCCCGAGAGATTCTTGCCGTTCTCGCTGATGAGGGTGTCGAGGCCGTCGGGCAGGGTGCTCACCCAGTCGGAAAGGCCCGCCGTCTCCACGGCGTGGGTCAGCTGCTCTTCGGGGAAATCCTCACCCAGGCAGATGTTGCTGCGGAGGGTGTCGTTGAAGAGATAGGTGGTCTGGGCAATGTAGCCCACCCGCTGGTAGAGGCTCTGACGGTCGATGCCGCGCAACTGCTGGCCGTTGAAGAGGATGCTGCCGGTATAGTCTGGGTAGTACTGGAACAGCAGCTTTGCCAGTGTAGACTTGCCGCAGCCGCTCTCGCCCACGAGAACGGCCTTTTCCTGCCCAGAAACGGTCAGCCGGACACCGCTCAGCACCGGCGCGGTAGCACCCGGATAAGTAAAGCCGGTGTCTTGGCACTCGATGTGCTCAAGCCTGCCGATGGGCTGACCTTTGGGCGTTTCTTCCGGGCCGGACATGGCGTCTTCTAACCGCTGGCGGATGCCTTTGGAGGACCTGACCTTGGCCCAGCACTGAGCGATCTGGCTGCAGGGCGTGATGACGAAATTCGCCATGCTGGCGGCGGTGGAGACGGTGCCGATCGTCAGACGGCCATCAAAGGCGAGGAACAGGCCCACCAGCATGACGATGGGGAAGATGAGGTTGCTGATGAGAGAGGTGTTGACCACCATGGCATTGAGGCTCTGCTGATAGCCCAGCTCGCTGGTGCGGGCCTGCCGAGCCGCGTCCCGGTGGCGGGCGGCGTAGGCGTCCTCCCGCAGAAAGCCCCGGATGACCTCAAACCCGCCCAGAAGCTCTTTGAGCTGTTGGGTGTAGCCCGCCATCTGGAGCGAGAAGGCGTCGCGGGCGGCTTTGAGCCGCTCATTCATCTTCCGGGGCAGGACCAGTGGCGGAACGGTCACAAGCAGGATGGCCGCCAGCATCACCGGGCTGATGTAAAGGTACATCCCCAGCGCACAGAGCATGATGCCGCCCCAGAATGCGATGTTGAAGAGGGACATATAATAGTCGTCGTAGAGGGTGCGCAGGTCGGTAGTCAGCAGGGAGAGATAGGCTGCGTCGCCCTCCCGCTGATATTGGGACACCGGGCGGCGCAGCACCCGCTCCATGACCTGTCCCCGTACCTGCTCCACGGCACCGCAGGCGAGTTTTGTAAAGGAGCGGCGGCTCAGCCGTTCGAAAAACCAGCTGGTGAAGGTGATGAGGAACACCAGCCCCATATAGCCCAGCGCCTCCTGCTTGCTCTTGGAGTCGATGAGCCACTTGAGCTGGAAGCTTTTCAGCGGTGCGAAAAAGGACACCACCGCCGTAAAGAGCACAAAGACTATGAGCTTCGCCCAGTGGTGCTTGAAGTAGTCGTTGACCGTCTGATTATTCATAAGCAATACCCCTTATATGTCCCGAAAGGCTTCCTGCCGCGGTGCAGAATTTGGACTAAGTATAACATGGTTCCGCAAAAAAAAAATAGGTTTCGCCATTTTTTCGGGACATAAAAATCCCCCTGCCCGGTGTGGGCAGGGGGGCTTGAAGCTCTTTATGTAAGAGGTGCTGTCAGCTTACAGCTGGGGGCCGGCGGAGACCAGAGCCTTGCCGTGCTCGTTGCCCTCGTACTTTGCGAAGTTCTTGATGAAGCGGCCAGCCAGATCCTTGGCCTTCTCTTCCCACTGAGCGGCATCTGCGTAGGTGTCGCGGGGGTCGAGGATAGCGGGGTCAACACCGGGCAGAGCGGTGGGGACCTCGAAATCGAAGTAGGGGATCTTCTTGGTGGGAGCCTCGTTGATGGCACCGCTCAGGATCG
>ERZ1026957.796-NODE-796-length-12471-cov-9.812983_pt1 | contig 12471 bp, 19 predicted proteins | sample MGYA00519300_ERZ1026957 | MGnify/ENA primary metagenome ERZ1026957 (study PRJEB26926, sample SAMN06164520) | human gut metagenome | biome: ENVO:00009003; feature: ENVO:2100002; material: ENVO:00002003 | host: Homo sapiens | place: USA | collected 2012 ...
ATATTGGACTTCACATACAGAAAGAGAACATACAGAGTGTTGTGTGTTCTTTTTTTCGTTGGATAAAAAGAGAAATGCTTGAATGGGATATCTTTATGTATCTTTAAACGCCCAAATTAGAAATATTACTCTTCTTCACTCTTCTTCAACTTCGAATAATAACTATCCGCAGTATAAAGCGCCGCCACCGGATTATGCCCCAATACACGGTCTTTCGTCACTGCTGTCGTAGTCAGTGCCTCGGAATATTTGTAAAACAGACTGTCATGCCCCACGCAAAGTCCGACCACAACATTCAGGTCCGTCTTCGCCTTGTTCAGAAGCTTTGCCTGCAGGATCGGATTACACATATTCACACCGACACCTTCGCAGCATTCCGGGATGCCGACCGATGTCTTCTTCTGTGTTCCGGCTTTACAGCCGACACCATACACCTCAAAGCCATGTCTGCGCAGGATATCTGCCAGGATACGGCTTTCTTTCAACAATCCGACACAGGTTGCGATCCCGATCTTTTTCGCATTAATCTTCTTTGCAAAATCCATGATTTCTTCGACACGGGTATGTTTGCAGTAATTCTCATACTCTACTTCAGCTGCAGCGATTGTTACTTTGCGGTTCTCGTCTTCATTGTAGCATTCCATAGCTTCATTTAGAACTTCTTCATCCATGTGTGTTGTCAGACAGAAATCCGGATAGGTTTTATCCATTTTGCTGCAGTTTTTTACTGCGCAGTCGATACAGGACATGTCTTCTTTTTTCATTTTTTCATTCTCCTTTTGTATACCTTGGTATCTACAGAGGCCTGCCACTGGCAGATTCTCTAGATTAAGCTTTACTTTGTAAAATATCCTCTATTTACTTCATAATAACAAATACTTATACTACAGACAATGGTTTTCCGTTTTTATTTTCTTATTTTTTGTAGTTCTTTTCTATGAGAAACGTTCCCCGATTCAGGGTTGATTTGTCATGAATTGTCGATTCTGATTTTTGAAAAATTATTGAAAATTATCTTTTTAAACTTGAAGATATATAACAGTCTCTCTGATAGACCATCATCTTTGGATTTATACTATCATGTATAGGTTATTTCGTCAATCAAAACATTTATCCACTTCCCTCATTTCAATCCCAGCTCTTTCAATACCTCAGCCGAATACCAGCTACATGGAAGCCAATAAACCATGCAACAGCGGTTCTTTTATTCGCCAGTATATGCAATTTCTATCTCATAGCCGCCGTTCTCATAGTAGGCGTGGGAAAAATAGTATCTTATTGTTATTTCTGAAATATAAAATTTGAATCATAAAACTTCTTTCCCTCTCAAATCCATTTTTACCAAACCAACTACTAACAATCCAATAAAAATTGCCGTGTCCACAAATAACAGTACAAATAAAAATCCAGTTTTTATTAACTAGGGATGTTGCCACTCCTTTACTCCATTGTACTGGAATTTCTGTCGGCAACTTAGAATAAGACAAAGCCCCAATAATCAAGCATAGTGCGGTAATCATAGTCCAGGTAAGCATACTTCCCCATATATACAAAAAGCTGACGGAATCCAGTTTGAAAACAGTTCGATTATCTTTCCAATAGTCATGCAAATCTGTTACATATTGTTCTACCTGTAATTTTTCATAACTAATACTTTCTTCATCCGGCATTTTTTCGCACATGAGTTTCGCCTTATTCAAATCAGTAATCTGATTTTTTAATACTTCCTTTTGCTTCTCAAGCATTTCCTGCAATGTTACTTTTTCGGATATAATACTTCGTATATCTTCAATAGAAATTCCCAATGTACGTAGATATGCAATCTTCTTTATATTTTCCACATCATTTTCAGAATAATCTCTATAACCATTACTTTCATTTCTCGAAGGCTCAATAAGTTTTTCCTTTTCATAAAAACGGATATTAGAACGGGATAAACCTGTTCGCTCTTCTACGTCTTTTATAGTCATATTATGCCCCTCCTTTCGAGCAACTCTATTTTACTTAATAATAAGCTATAAACAAGGTTTACAGTCAAGCATTTATCAAAAAACTATAGTTGTTGATAAGGACATGAAAAGCTGTCCAAAATAGAAGGTGAACCGGATTGCTGCTCCGACTCAATCTTCCACAGGCTGTACCTTTTCTTCTGCAATCGCTTCCCAGCTTGCAAAGGGAAAAAGTGTTCCGCTTGCAGTCGAATCTGCAAAGGCTTATGTCACAATGGCAATCGAACACTCTCTTGCGATTGGAAAAGGCTGTGGCCCGACGCACCATTTCTACGAATTGTATCAGCATGGTTTATCTAAAGAATAGGCAGGTGCAAAATGAACTTTGATTATACACTTTATCTTGTTACTGATCGTCAACTAATGAGCTGCGATAGCCTGACAGAAGCGGTAGAACAGGCAATTTTAGGAGGCTGCACAATGATACAACTCCGAGAAAAAGAATTGTCCTCATTAGAATTTTACAATCAGGCTGTTGCCGTGAAACAGGTTACGGATAAATACCATATTCCCCTTATCATAAACGACCGGATAGATATTGCAATGGCTGTGCAGGCTACGGGGGTACATATTGGACAGCATGATTTACCTGCGGCTGCCGTCCGCAAAGTAATTGGGGAAAATATGCTGTTGGGAGTATCTGCATCTTCCATTGCAGAAGCAATACAGGCACAACAGGATGGTGCAGATTATTTGGGAGTTGGCGCAATGTTCCCTACTGGAACTAAAACCGACGCTGATTCTGTATCAATGGAGGAATTACAGAAAATCCGCACAGCCGTTTCTTTGCCGATCGTTGTTATTGGCGGTATCAATAAAGGAAATACAGGGCGTTTCAAGCCCATGGGAATTGACGGGCTGGCTGTTGTATCTGCCATCATAGCGCAGTCCGATATAAAAGCTGCTGCTGCGGAACTGAAAGATTTATTTTGCGGAAAGGAAAAGAAACATGGATTTTAATGCGGCAATCTTTGATTTAGATGGAACAATTCTGGATTCAATGGATGTATGGGAGCATATAGATATTCAGTTTTTGAAAAAGAGAAATCTTCCTGTCCCGGAAAATTATGTAACTGAAATATGTGCAAGGAGTTTTGAGGAAGCCGCACAATATACCATTGATCTTTTGGGATTGCAAGAAACGGTAGAGGGAATTATTGAGGAATGGAATAATATGGCGGTCGAGGAATACAGTAACCATGTCGGTCTGCTGCCCCATGCCCTTGATTATCTTCTGCGCTTAAAAGAACATGGAATAAAACTTGCAGTTGCTACGGGGTTGCCGGAAAAGCTCTATATTCCATGCTTAAAGAACAATTCTATTTTAGAATTATTTGACGCTCTATGTTCAACAGATGAGGTTCAGCGGGGAAAAGAATATTCGGATGTCTTTGAATTGGCCGCAAGAAAATTAGGGGTTGCACCTGAACACTGTATTGTGTTTGATGATGTGCTTCCAGCAATTAAAAGCGCAAAGGCAGCCCGTATGTTAGCAGGCGGGATTTATGATAAGTATTCCGCAGATCAGCGTACAGAAATAGAAAGGATTGCGGATATTTACTTACTTGATTTTCGGCAAGCACCGATCCCACACAAAGAGGTATGAAAATGGAAAAATGGGATTTATATAATGCAAAACGGGAAAAGTCTGGAATAACAGTGTGCCGTGGAGAAATCATACCCAAAGGGCTGTATCATTTATCTGTGAGTGTATGGATCGTCAACCAGCAGGGGCAGTATCTTTTATCACAGCGGCATCCGAAAAAGCAATACCCTCTTTATTGGGAATGTACGGGTGGTTCTGTACTTTCCGGGGAAACCAGTTTACAAGGAGCAATCCGAGAGGTAAAAGAAGAATTAGGAATACTGCTTACTCCCGGAAGTGAAAAATTGATTTATCAGAGCAGACGGGAAAATGTGCAGGATTTTTACGATGTTTGGCTATTTCATAAGGATATAAAGATTGAAGAAATGCGTTTACAGGAAACAGAAGTTGTGGATGTTCAATGGGTAAATCCAGATAAGTTATTTGAGATGTTTCGCCTGAAACATCTACACCCTCTAATTACCTATGTAGATCAGCTAATAGGCTGAAAAAGCGCCGGGCGCAGAGGTATCAAAGCCTCTGCATCTGGCGCTTCTTTTTTGTCCTTTTTCCCGCATTTAGAACCCCGTTTTGCGGGGAACAGGATAACTTTATCCACCTGCCTGCCGGCCATGCGGAAAAACCCTTGATTTCCGTGGACTTTTAACGCCCTAAATGCGTAGACAGGAGGTATCTTTTCCGCTGGCGCTCAGCCTTTTAATTCCGTGTTGCACATGAGGCGGAAATCTTACTGCACCAGACAGCGAAGAATCATTTTGACGAGCTGGGAATCAAAAAGCTCCCCTCTGTCAAATCTCTCCGGGAGGAATACACCGATCTTCTGGAACAAAAACGGAAAGCCTATTCTGCCTATAAGCAGGCCAAAAATGATATGAAAGAACTTCATAATGTTCGGGCCAATGTGGAATATCTATTAGAGATTTCTTCCCCGCCACAACCGCAGCGCAGCACAGAAAAATCTCGTCAATAAGGTTGTCTGCTTTTCGTTTTCAGCGTTCCAACGGAACGCGCAGCCATTGCCACCGGCAATGATCTCAGGGGTTTGGGGATATGTCACCAACAAGCATTTAGCAGGAATTCCGGGAACGGGATTTCTGCTAAATACGCAATCTTACGTAAGATTGCATTGCTTGCCAGTAGTTTACCAGTAGTTTAGCCCCATGTATTGACATCTTATCCTCACTTGTGTTATACTGTTATACACAACAGCATAACAGTTAAAACACACGGAGGATGCAGCAATGAAACTGATTATTTCAAATGTATCTGGCGTCCCCATATATGAGCAGATTAAACAGCAGATCAAGGCGGCTATTTTATCTGGCGAGCTTCAAGCCGAAGAAACTTTGCCCTCCCTTAGAACACTTGCCAAAGACTTAAAGATCAGCGTCTTAACAGTGACAAAGGCATACACAGAATTAGAGCAAGAGGGCTTTGTCAAAAATGTGCAGGGGCGCGGATGTTTCGTAATGGGGTCTGGTTCAGAACTGATTAAGGAGCAGCTTATTTGCAAAGTAGAAAACAATCTCACCGAAGCAATAAAAGCTGCAAGAATGGCAAATCTATCCACAGAGGAATTACATCGCCTTTTGGACATTTTAACGGAGGTAAAAACAGATGACTAATTATTTAGAGGTAACAAATCTTTCAAAATCTTTTGATTCTTTTCAGCTTCACAATATCAGCTTTACTTTGCCAAAGGGATATATTATGGGCTTGATTGGCCCGAATGGTTCTGGCAAAACAACGACAATCAAACTGATTTTGAATATGCTCAAGCGCACCGGCGGCACAGTCAAAGTGATGGGGCTGGATAATATCACAGAAGAACAAAAAGTAAAATCAGAGCTGGGCGTTGTTTTCGATACAAATTATTTCAGTGATGATTGGAAAGTGTCGCAGGTTGAAAAATCCATTTCGGTATTTTATCCAAATTGGGACAGCCAGAAATTTGCGGATATGTTACGGAAATTTCACATTGCACCAACCAAAAAGGTAAAAGAACTTTCCAAAGGTATGCAGATGAAGTTAATGCTTGCCTGTGCGTTTTCATACGACGCCAAACTGCTGATCCTCGACGAGCCGACCAGTGGACTTGATCCGGTTTCCAGAGATGAACTTTTGAAAATTCTTTCAGAGTATATTGAAGATGGCGAGCATAGTGTTTTGTTCTCCACCCATATCACAGGCGATTTGGAGCGTGCAGCCGATTATATTACCTACATCAGTTATGGCGAGCTGTACTTTACTGGCAGCAAAGATGATTTTGTAGATATGTTCCGCATTGTAAAAGGTGGAATTGAGGAACTGTCCGATGATCTGAAAAATAAGGCGGCTGGTATTCGTACATTCCCTACGGGATTTGAGGCTCTGATGAAAACCGAAGATATTAGCGGTTTCCCTAACCTGACCGTTGATCCTGCCACCATTGATGAAATTGTAGTGTTTACAAGCAAGAAAGGTGACGATTATGAGTAATATTTTGAAATCCACAAAATTAGATATTGCATTGGTAAAACCATATTTTAAGACGATTTGCTTTACCCTGCTCCTGCCGATTGTGTTTGCCGCAATCAATCGTTCTTTGCTGACAGGGGTATCATTTGCTATGTGCTTTATTGCCATGACGACGGGATATACCTTTTCCATCACAGAAAAAAACAGCATGGATCGTCTGTTTGGTATTTTACCTGTTCGTAAAAGCGAGCTTGTGATCGGACGCTATGTTTTTGTCCTTGCAATGGGGCTTCTTTCCTTGATTATTTCTTTGATTGCACAGCCGCTTGTCTTGAAAGTGCTGGGTGAAACAGTTGGCGTATTTGATATTGTAACTGCCGCTATTGCAGGAGTATTCTTATTTGCACTCTATACCGTGTTCCAGATTCCGGGATATTACAAGTACGGCTCAATCAAAGGACGGGTATTTATGTATATTCCAGTGGCCGGTTTTTTGGTGACTTTACTTCTTCTCTCTAAAATGCCAGCTATCGGGAACTCAATTATTTCAGTCGTTGAATCTTCTCCGATACTTCTCGTTTTCCTTGCGGTTTTTGCTATTGTCGTGATGTATGCGGTTTCAATCTTCTTGTCCATTCGGGTTATGAAGAATAAGGAAATGTGAGGTGATTGTATGGATTTCACAATTTTGGCAGTTGTGCTTTTGATTGGTGTTGGCGTTCCTATCCGTAATAAACTCATACGGAAATATCGGGATAAGAAAAAGAATGATCGCAATTCGGAGTGAACAATATGGAGAAAACAGAGTTCATCCGCTGCCCAGTCTGCGGGAATAAAACACGCGACAAAATTCGGGAAGATACCGTACTTAAAAATTTTCCTCTCTTTTGTCCAAAATGTAAAAGTGAATGTCTAATCGACATTGAACAATTAGACTTACGATTAGCATTATGGGAATACCGTCGTTACTAATGACAGTATTCTGTTTGCTTTATGAGAAAATGCTCAATGCTGGAATGGGCAATAAATTTGAATTTGACAAGGAGATAATAATGATACCAATTTCTGATATTCTCATCCGCTCAATTAGTGGGTATGTGTTTATGGTTCCAGTCTTCGTACTGTATTTCTTGTGGCTCAAAAAATTGGGGAGAACACAAAGTTTTCTCCATACCGCTGCAGTGTTTGTTTTTGGTTATTATTTATTCGGACTTTTGACCGTCACAGGCATCGGCTTTACAAGCACAATGACCTTTCGCCCGAACATTTCTTGGACTCCATTTATCGGTATGATAACTGGGCCAATTGATACCATTCTGAATATTATTCTGTTTGTCCCGTTGGGATTTTTCCTGCCGCTGCTGTACAAGAAATATCATCACATGAAGACGGTTGCATTGACTGGCTTTCTGTTTTCTTTGGCTGTTGAAATTGTCCAGATGTTTGGCTGGGGTTCTTCCGACATCAATGACTTGATGACAAATACCGCTGGAGCCTGTATTGGATTTTTAGTTTATTGTCTGCTGTCAAGAATCTTGCCTGCCAATCTGAAAAAGCAACTTCAATCCAGCCGTGTCAATGCTGTGGCTGAAGTACTTCTCTTTGCTATTTGCACATTTGCCATTATGGTCACGGCTCAGACTTGGTTTGTCCATGATGTGCTGAATGTTCCATAAATTGTATCGGAAACAATCGGTCTCAGATATAAAAAAATAGTGTCTTCTGTTTGACACACCTGCAGACCGATTTTTCCGTATTGAACTTAGTCGCGTCAACGAAGCCACTACCTATGGAATTTCAATCTTTTCCTTCCTGTTATGCTTGGACAGATTGAATAATTCTCTTTGTGTTATATCTATTATTTTTAGGTAATAGTCCACAACGGCTTCTAACATGAAGGTACAAAAAATAAAAGTTGATCCTCAATCAACCCTATTATTGTACTCTTCAATTCATACTTTTCGATCTCAATGGTAGTATGGTTAGATAGACATCTGTTGCCGCTATCCCTTGGTAAGTTACCCGTTCAGCTTACCTACAAATTTAGAATACAATAAATGGCATCATTTGAACAGACTATATTTTTGGGATGAACTGTTCTACTATGAGAGCTTCGGTCTGTTTGCTGTGCTGATTCTGGTACAGTTGGCGGCCACCGGCGCAGCAGCGTTCCGCTTTTACTACAAACAAAGAAAAGGCTGAATAGAAAATAGGTATCATCAATCAAAAATATCATTGGAGGTATAACTTATGGAAAAAGAAACAATGGGAACTGTAATTTCAGTTATAAAACAATGGTGGTTAAAAGTGAATCGTAAACCTGCCCGCGTTCATGCGATGGATGGCGCAGCCTTTCCGCATATTATCAAGGTCAAATATACGATAGACGGTAAAGATTACATCTGCCGAAAATGGATTGGTGCAGGAAACAACGTTCCTGACAAGGGAACAACGATTAAAGTTACCTATTGGGAAGATAAGCCATCGAAAGCAAGAATTGAACTCTAATCAATAAATTTATTAAAATACGGAGGTGATGATGTGATGGGACATTAGCTGTTTTTGATATAGAAGAATCCGGCAAGCAGATTGGAGAAAAGTTATTTCTGCTTCTTAACGAGGAACAAAAGAATGCTCTAATGCAATATATTTTGGAACAAGGAGCCTGTCATGGAACGGTATTCAATTCCTGTCACACTTCCTTCGCAGCAAAGAAGAATCCTCTTACAGAAATACAAGAAGGCGAGCTTTATCTATGCCTGGAACACCGCACTGTCAGGGTTAGGGAACGGATGATCAACCTGACAAGTAAGGAGTTTGATATACTGGCATTGCTCATTGCCAATCCCAAACGTGTTTTTACTTACGAACTGATTACCGATTTGGTTTGGAAAGAGGATTGTGATTTCTATTCGAGAAAAGCGATTCATAATCATATAAGTAAGCTGCGTAAGAAGTTGCGCTTTGAACCGGATCTTCCAAACTATATTGAGAGTGTCGCCGGGATCGGCTATAAATTTGAACAACTATAACATGAACCCACAAATACGTATTTTTTCGTACTGCGCGCCTTGAGTGTTTCCTGATAGTTGACTTTTTTGAAAAAAGTGAAACACATCTCCATTGTATTTGCTCTTTTCCTTCATTATAATAATGATATATGAGGTGAGTAATTATGAAAGAGATAAATATTGGCCGTGTCCTAATTAAAAATCGTCATAAAAGAGGTATTACACAAGACGAACTGGCTACCCATTTGGGCGTTTCTAAAGGGGCTGTTTCAAAATGGGAAACGGGATCTTCATTACCAGATATTTTGCTATTGCCACAACTAGCATCTTACTTTGATATAAGCATTGACGAGTTGATAGGATATCAACCGCAAATGGAACAAGAGGATATTAAAAAACTGTATATCCGTCTTTCTAAAGATTTTTCTATGTTGTCCTTTGAGGAAGTCCTGGCTGAATGTCTTAAAATAGCAAAAAAATTTTACGCTTGCTATCCTTTATTATTTGAATTGGGCACACTTTTAATCAATCACACTTCACAGGCTTCCTGTCCTGAACAAGTGGAACAAATTATAGAAAAAGCCTTGGAGTGGTTTCATCGTGTAAGAACTGAAGCGGACGAGACGAATCTGCAAAAAGAAGCACTGCTAATGGAAGCGTTTTGTTTGCTTCAACTCCAACGCCCGTCTGAAGTAATTGATATTTTGGAACCAGTTAATATGCAATCTGGTTCTCCTGAGCCTCTTCTGGCTTCCGCCTATCGGGCAATAGGTAACGATCAAGAGGCAAAAAAAATTCTTCAGGTCGGAATATACAAGGAGATTATGACTCTTTTTAATTTGTTCCCGTCCTATTTGAATTTATGTCTGAATGATGCGGAGCAATTTGCAGAAACCTGTCAGCGATTTTATAAAATAGCAGATGTTTTTCAAATGAAAATGCTACACCCCGGTATTCTTTTGGGAATTTATATTACTATCGCTCAAGACTGGATGAAGCTTAATAATGCCGAACAGGCGTTGGACATCCTTTCACAATATACGGAACTGGCAGTCAGTAATATTTATCCATTGCATTTGCATGGGGACAATTTTTTTGATCTTCTAGATGAATGGTTGGACAGCGAACTTGTGTTACGATCCTTTCCGCCAAGAGATGAAACTCTGATCCGTCATAGTATGACACAAGCTCTTAATGAAAATCCTGTCTTTCTGCCATTGGCTAAAGATTCACGATTTCAGATGATGGTTAATAGACTGAAGGCAAGCGAGGAGGAAAAATAAATGGAAACTGTTACTATACAAAAACTATCCAAAACATACCCTAGTGGAAAAGAAGCATTAAAACAACTCTCGTTGACACTAAGTACCGGAGAGGTATTTGGTTTTCTCGGTCCAAATGGTGCCGGAAAGACGACAACCGTAAAATTGCTTACCGGAGTCCTGAGCCCGTCTGGAGGATCATGTGAAATTATGGGTGTCAATCCTAATATTCAGCCAGAAAAAGTGCATCTCCTTGCAGGGATTGTGACTGAACACGCACAGATGTATGACAATCTGACTGGTATTGACAATCTGATGTTTTATGCTGCGGCTTTTGGCATGGAACAAAAAGGAAAATGGCGTGCTGAGTCACTACTCAAGGAATTAGAGTTGACAGAAGCGAAAGACCAAAAACTGGCGACCTATTCTACCGGTATGAGACAGAGGTTATCTCTGGCAAGGGCACTGTTACACCACCCGAAAGTTCTGTTTCTTGACGAACCAACTTCTGGCTTGGATCCGGAAAGTGCGCAGAATGTCAATCAAATGATACACAATCTGGCTTGCAAAGAGGGAATTACTGTTTTTCTCTGTACCCATCAGCTTCGGTATGCACAGGAAATCTGCACACGCTACGGACTGATTGATCAGGGGATTCTTTTGGCCTCGGGTACAATAGATGAATTACGCGCTCGGGTATTTACTTCAAAATCGCTTCGTATCTGTGCGTCAGCGGTTCCTGACAAGCTAAACTTTGTTAAATGCGGAATCAATGAGTTTGAAACCCAAATACAAGATAAAAAAGAAATCCCTTATTTGGTACGAAAGATTGTAGAAGCCGGTGAGGATATCTATTCTGTAAATCTTATAGAACCCACTCTGGAAGATATTTATTTTACCCTGACTGCCGGCAGGAAGGAGGATTGATGATATGAAAGCTGCTATGTATGCAATTATCAAAAAAGATTTTCGCATTATTGCAAGTAACCGTAGACTATTTCCTGCTCTTTTTATTGTTCCTTTAGTGCTGACTATTGTATTGCCGTCTATTTTTGTCATTACCATTCATTTTGTACCGGATGATCCGGATATTACAAAGTTACTGTCACTGCTTCCTGAAACTGCCCGGATGGAAAGCCTGGAGCTTACGCTTTCTGGCATGATCTTAAATTATATACTTCCGATTTTTTTCCTGATAATTCCTATAATGACTGCTTCTATCATGGCAGCCAGTGCATTTGTAGGAGAAAAGGAACGGCATACGCTTGAAACATTGCTCTATTGTCCACTTACTCTCAAACAGATTTTTCAAGCAAAAGTATGGGCTTCTTTCCTTTTAAGTATGCTTGTCTCTGTAATCTCATTTGCGGCTATGTTTCTGGTTATAGAAACAGAATTATTTTTCTTGGCAGGTAGGCTGCTGATTCCAAGCGTAAGCTGGTTGGTTGTTATACTATTGCTTTCACCTGCAATCTCACTAATTGCCATTACACTGATTGTCCGGGGATCTGCCAAAGCGCAGAGCGTAGAGGAATCTCAGCAGGCTGCCGTTTTTCTGATTCTTCCGGTGATTCTGCCCATAGCGGGACAATTTACAGGAGTCTTTTTAATGAATGTCTGGATTCTTCTCGGACTCGGTGTGATATGTGCAATACTTGCCTGGTTCTTATTGCAAAAATCTATGGGACGGTTCACCTATGAAAAACTTCTGCAATAAAAATCGTTACAAATGGTTTTGAGCTTTGTGATTGTTTTCGCAGATAAAAAGAAAACTCTAGCTACATTGATTGTTGTTAAGAGGAAAAAAGGATGGTGATGTGATGGGACATTAGCTGTTTTTAATATAGAAGAATCCGGCAATCAGATTGGCGAAAAGCTATTTCTGCTTCTTAACGAGGAACAAAAGAATGCTCTAATGCAATATATTTTGGAACAAGGAGTCTGTCATGGAACGGTATTCAATTCCTGTCACACTTTCTCCGCAGCAGAGAAGTATCCTCTTACAGAAATACAAGAAGGCGAAATTTATCTATGTCTGGAACATCGTACTGTCAAGGTTCGCGAACGGATTATCAACCTGACAAGTAAGGAGTTTGATATACTGGCATTGCTCATTGCCAATCCCA
>ERZ1026957.798-NODE-798-length-12439-cov-13.543039_pt1 | contig 12439 bp, 8 predicted proteins | sample MGYA00519300_ERZ1026957 | MGnify/ENA primary metagenome ERZ1026957 (study PRJEB26926, sample SAMN06164520) | human gut metagenome | biome: ENVO:00009003; feature: ENVO:2100002; material: ENVO:00002003 | host: Homo sapiens | place: USA | collected 2012 ...
TGAAAATGACCCTTAATGACCTTGACCCTTAATGACACGCTAGATGAACTTGTGAGTTTTACATGATATAGGTTGAATATATGTCTGAATGTGTTGGTTGTTAGTGTGTTATGTGTATTTTGTTATATTCATACTCTAATATTTTGTGTATAATAATTATCTACATATTAAGTCGTTTTAGTTAGCTGATATGTTGTTCGATTCTACATTTTTATCCTTGTTTCCTGTTGTATTTTGTCAAAAATGCGTCATATTAGAGGCGGATTCACGTCTGAGGAGGGGCATTTTTTACCCTTAGAAGAGGGGGTAAAACATCTTCCTAACCTCCATATTTTGCATTTTTCCGTTAAATAACGTGATAAAATTCTTGGGTTTGCCAACTTTTTATTATCTTTGCTAGCAATTAACAAATTATTGACGTAGCAATAGTCCGGAAAGCTAGAAACTACATAATAACAATGCTAAGATGAAAAGGTGTAACTTCTTGACGTACAAAGCTTTAGGGGGGTAATTTTGCTCAGGCAAAGTTAGCCCAATATCATCATGTTCTTATCCGCAGGCGAATATTATCTTATTTTTATATGATAATGGTCGCTTTTTTTATGCTTTCTTCCACCGCCTGTTCTAGCGACGAAGAAACAGAAAAATCAGAGGTTTTTCATTACGAAACCACATTTTTAGCCCACGAATGGCAGATTTCAGCCCTTTATCAGCGCGTTGGAAGTATCTTTATCGACGTAAAAGAGGCTCCTTTGTTCTGCAGTTTCACCTCAGATGCTATTTCTTTCTCCGAAACGACGGAAGTAAACCACTTCGACGAAGGCGGTAAAATAACCCAGACTACCACCGAAAACGTTGCTTGCGGTAATTACACCTATTTAATAAAGGAGAACAAAATACAGATAGATAATCAGATATTCACCATTACGGACAACAACGGGACCCTCGTTCTGCAGAATGAGGACTGGAAGCTAGTGCTCGTAGAAAAATAAACATATTATGGCTAAGAAACAAGATACAATCAGCATTGGTTTTGAAGAGAAAATATGGAAGGCTGCCGATATTCTGAGAGGCAACCTCAGCGCTTCGCAATACGAGGGCGTGGTGCTCGGACTCATTTTTCTGAAATACATCAGCGACCGCTTCGAACAGAAGTTTCAGGAGCTGCAGGGCGACGAATACGCCGACCCGGAAGATAAGGACGAATACACAGCCGAGAACATCTTCTTCGTGCCTGCTGAAGCCCGATGGAGCAAGATTAGTGCTGCTGCCCACACCCCGGAAATAGGCGTGGTGATAGATGAAGCACTTACCGCCATTGAGCGTGAGAACGAAAGACTGAAGGGCATTCTGCCTAAGAATTTTGCCCGTCCGGAGCTGGACAAGCGCCGTCTGGGTGATGTGGTAGATCTCTTTACGAATATAGAAATGCACGATGCTGGCGAGGAGAAAGACCTGCTGGGCAGAACCTACGAATACTGTCTGCAGCAGTTTGCCAGTCTGGAGGGCAAGAATGGTGGCGAGTTCTATACGCCTTCCTGCATTGTCCGCACGCTGGTAGAGATTCTGGAGCCTTACGAGGGCAGAGTTTATGACCCTTGCTGCGGAAGCGGTGGTATGTTTGTGCAGAGCGCCAAGTTTATAGAGCGCCACAAGGGAAACCTGCGCAAGATTAGTATCTACGGTCAGGAGGCAAACCCTGATACGTGGAAGATGGCGCACATGAACCTTGCCATCCGTGGCTTGGATGCGAACCTGGGCAATGTTTTTGCCGACACTTTCTTCGAGGACCAGCATCCTACGCTGAAGGCAGATTTCATTCTTGCCAATCCTCCTTTCAACCTCAGTGACTGGGGACAGAGTGCGCTTCAGGAAGATGTGCGCTGGCAGTATGGCTTGCCGCCTGCTGGCAACGCCAACTTTGCGTGGATGCAGCACATGATTCACCATCTGGCACCTAACGGAAAGATTGGTTTGGTGCTGGCGAATGGTGCGCTTTCGAGTCAGAGTGGCGGCGAGGGACAGATTCGCCAAGCCATCATCGAAGCCGACCTGGTAGAGGGAATCGTGGCTTTGCCTTCGCAGCTGTTCTACAGTACGGGCATTCCTGTAAGTCTTTGGTTTATCAGCCGCAACAAGGCGCAGAAGGGTAAGACCGTGTTTATCGACGCCCGCAACTTAGGCTCAATGGTAACACGTAAGCTTCGTGAGCTGATGCCTGATACGGACATCAAGAAGATTACCGACACCTTCCATGCTTTCCAGCAGGGAACCCTGGAGGATGAAAAGGGCTTCTGTGCCGTGTGCACCACCGAGCAGATTGCTGCTCAGGACTTCATTCTTACTCCTGGCAGATACGTGGGAATCGCTGAAGACGAAGGCGACGGAGTGCCTTTCGAGGAGAAAATGACGAATCTTACCGGCGAGCTGAAGCAGCTGTTTGAGGAAAGCAAGAAGCAGGAAGAAGAGATTAGAGCGCAGTTGAAGAAAATTGGATGGGAGGTGTAAGAGTATGGTTTTATCAGATTTAGTTGACGTGATAGGTGGAGGAACCCCGAAGACTACTGAGGAGAGTTATTGGAACGGTTCTATTCCTTGGTTGTCTGTAAAAGATTTCTGCGGCGATAAGAAATATGTGTATAATACAGAAAAAAGTATTACTGTGGAAGGACTAAATAATAGTTCAACGAAATTGCTTCACAAGGATAATATAATAATTTCTGCGAGGGGTACAGTTGGAGAATTAGCAATGATTCCATATGACATGGTTTTTAATCAGTCTTGTTTCGGATTAATTCCTAAAGGAAATAATGATCCACATTTCGTATATTATTTATTAAAAGATAAGGTCAGAAGTTTAAAGTCACAAACTCAAGGCTCTGTATTTGATACAATTACAAAAGCAACATTTGATAGAATAGAATGTGCTGATTACTCCGAGGAAGACCAACGCCGCATTGCTTCTATCCTTTCTTCTCTCGACCGGAAGATAGAGTTGAACAATAAGATCAATGCTGATTTGGAGGAGATGGCGCAGGCTATTTTCAAGAATTGGTTCGTTGACTTTGAGCCTTTCAAGGATGGTAAGTTCGTGGATAGTGAATTGGGAATGATTCCGGAAGGATGGAAAGTAGGATGTTTGGGAGATATGGGCGCTGTTGTTTGTGGTAAAACTCCATCAAAATCCAATAGCAACTATTATGGAGGAGATATTCCCTTCATAAAAATCCCAGATATGCACGGAAATGTTTTTGTTGAGAATTCTGAGGACAGATTAACGGAAGAGGGTAGTTTAAGCCAAATCAAGAAACTTATTCCGCCTTATTCTTTAATGGTCAGTTGTATTGCAACAGTAGGGTTAGTATCAATCAATACGAAACCATCTCATACCAATCAGCAGATTAATACTGTAATTCCACATAACAAAAGTGCTTTGTTCTATCTATATCAACATATAAAGAACAATGAAGAGTTTTTGAAAAATATGGGAAGAGGTGGAACGACGACATTGAATGTCAATACAAAATCATTTAGTAATATCAGATTATTGATTCCTTCTGAAATAGCACTAGAGCAATTTCATGGAATAGTCGAAGGGTTGTTTAAGAAGATAGAGCAGAATCTGCATGAATCTCGCACCCTCTCCCTTCTCCGAGACACCCTTCTCCCTCGCCTCATGTCAGGCGAGCTGGAAGTCCCGGAATAAGAAGAGCTACGAAAGAAAATAACGAGAAAGAAAATATAAAATATTAACATTATGGCAGACGACAAGAAATTCACCGAAGACGCATACGAGCAAACGCTCATTGCCCTGTTCCGCGACGAACTCGGCTATGCGTACGAATGTGGCTACGAGGTGGAACGCGACTATAAGGAGCCTTTCTATCGTGCCGATTTGGTCGCCTCGATGCGACGGCTTAATCCTCAACTGCCAGCCGATGCAATGGATGAAGGAATCAAGCAGATTACCAACATCAGCATCGGTACTTTAGAACAGAACAACGAGCAGTTTACCCTCTGGATGCAAAACGGTCTGGAGGTGGAATTCCTGCAAGATGGCGAAGAACGAACAGCCCTGATGAGGCTTATCGACTTCGAACATCCCGAAAGAAACCTCTTCAAGGTGGTGAACCAGTGGCGAGTAGAAGAGTATAAGAACAAGCGCTGCGATATGGTGGTGATGGTCAACGGATTGCCCCTCGTGGTGGTGGAGCTGAAAAGTGCCATTTCCGAAGATGCAACCGTAGAAGATGCCTACAAGCAGATCAAGAACTATCAGCAGAGCGTTCCAAGCCTCTTCAGCTACAACGCCTTCAACGTAATCAGCGACATGAGCGAGACCCGTGCCGGAACCATCACCGCCAAGCAAGACCGCTACATGGAATGGAAGACCATAGACGGCTCATACGAGTCAACCCTCTTTGCCGACTACCGCACCTTCTTCCTCGGCATGTTCCAGCAGCAGCGACTGCTCGACATTCTGCAGAACTTCATCTGCTTCGACAAGAACCAGGGCAAATACGCCAAGATTCTTACCGCCTACCATCAGTACTACGCCGTGGGCAAAGCCCTGCAGCGCACCCGTACCGCAGTGGAAGGCAACGGAAAAATCGGCGTGTTCTGGCACACGCAGGGTTCGGGCAAGAGCCTCTCCATGGTGTTCTACGCCCACCAGCTGGTGCAACGGTTGCCCGAAGTAACCATCGTGGTGGTAACCGACCGCAAGGACCTCGACAACCAGCTCTTCGGTCAGTTCTGCCGCTGCCAGGACTTCCTTCGTCAGGAACCACAGAACGCCCAGAGCCGTGAAGACCTGGGCAATCTGCTCCGTAACCGAAAGAGTGGGGGAATCATCTTCACCACCATTCAGAAGTTTGAAGAAGGTGACTCGGCACTCTCCACCCGCCGCAACATCATCGTGATGACCGATGAGGCGCACCGCTCGCAATACGGCGAAGAGCACTGGGACAACAAGAGTCTGACGATGAAGAAGGGATTCAGCCAGAAGATGAGAGAAGCGCTGCCAGGTGCCTCGTTTATCGGCTTCACCGGAACACCTATCAGCGACCGCGACAGAGACACGGAGGAAGTGTTCGGCAACTACATCGACGTTTACGACATGAGTCAGGCGGTAGATGATGGAGCCACCCGTCCGGTCTATTACGAGAGCCGTGTGGTGAACCTGAACCTCGACGAAGACACGATGAAGCTGCTGAACGATGAGTTCGACAACCTGGCCGATGAGGGAGCCACCGAGGAGCAGATCAGGCAGGCGAAGCAGGAGCACAGTCGGCTGGAAGTGCTTCTGGGCGAAGACGCCACCATCGACACGCTGGTAAAGGACATCATCCAGCACTACGAGCAGAACCGTGCGCAGGAACTCACCGGCAAGGCAATGATCGTAGCACTGACCCGAAGCATCGCCATCAAAATCTACCGCAAGATGCTGGAGCTTCGCCCCGAGTGGACGGAGAAAGTAAAGGTAGTGATGAGCGGTTCGAACCAGGACCCCGAAGACTGGCAGCCGATTATCGGCAACGAGGCCTACAAAAAGGAACTGGCAAGAAAATTCAAGGACAACGACGATGAGATGAAAATCGCCATCGTAAGAGATATGTGGCTCACGGGCTTCGATGTTCCGTCGCTCGCCACCATGTACGTATATAAGCCGATGAGCGGTCATAACCTGATGCAGGCAATAGCCCGTGTGAACCGAGTGTTCCCGGGCAAGGAAGGCGGACTGATAGTGGATTACGTAGGCATTGCGCAGGCGCTGAAGAGTGCCATGCAGCAGTACACCAACCGTGACCGCCGCCGCTTCGGAGACCCCGACATCGCCAAGACCGCCCTGGTGAAATGGAAGGAAGAGATGGAAATCTGCCGAGACCAGCTTCATGGTTTCGACTATTCCGGCTTCTTCGAACAGGACAACTCGAAGCGGGCACTCGCCATTACGAGCGGAGCCAACTTCCTGAGTTCTCCAGCCATGGTTCAGCGCAAGAAGAATTTCATGGAGCACAGCAATCTGCTTCACAACGCCACCACGCTCTGCCGTTCGCTTCTGAATGAGCAGCAGAAGGCGGAGGTGTGCTATATGGATGCGCTGCGCGTGATGATGCTCAAACTCTCGCAGAAGGGCAAAATCACCCGACATGAAATCAACGAGCGCATCGGTGAGCTGCTCCGTCAGAGTGTGAAGACCGACGGAGTCATCAATCTCTTCGGCGACCGCCAGATAGAGTTCTCGCTCTTTGACGACGCCTTCATCCAGGAGGTGAAGAACATGAAGGAGCGCAACCTGGCGGTGGAACTGCTCACCAAACTGATGAAAGAGAAAATCAAGCAGCAGCAGAAGACCAACGTGGTTCAGAGCGACCTCTTCTCCGATATGCTCAGCCAGAGTCTCTCCAACTATCTGAAGGGCTTGCTCACCAACGAGGAAGTGATAGAGGAACTGTTGAAGATGGCTCAGCAGATGAAGCAGGCAGAGGCAGAGGGCAACGACCTGGGACTTTCGCCCGAGGAGAAGGCATTCTATGATGCGCTCTCCACGCCGGAAGGAGTGCGACAGGCTTACTCTGACGAGGAGTTTGTGGCGCTGACCCGGGAACTGACAGAAGTCTTGCACCGCAACCGCACCATCGACTGGAACCGGAAGGAATCGGCGAGGGCGAAGATGCGAGTGATGGTAAAGCGACTGCTCAAGAAGTATAAGTATCCACCAGAGGGTGCAGAAAAGGCGCTGGAAACCGTGATGCGCCAATGCGACCACTGGGCGGATGATGAAGAAAACGTAGTATAAACCCTTTAAAATTTGAAGTAAGAAACAGAAAGTAAACAAGAAAAATAACATATAGATATTGACGCTGATTATCTGCACTTCTACAGTATTTAGAACCTGCAAAATTCAAAACGACAAGAAGAAGGTGACAGCAAGGCGTCCACTCCTCTACGGCGTGGGCAGTACTTGTTTGTACCTTGTCGTAGGTTCTTGCAGGTACCTTAATACTGGTACTTACAGGGAACCCCACGCCGCTTATTTAAACAACATAACAAATCAAACCTAGAAAAAGAATATGCAGACAGAGGAAATACCAAATACTGACAATAACTACAATTCTCTTCTGAAGATTTCATCAGAAGAAGATCTTTTTGTGGAAGATGAAGTAACAGGAGTCAAGAAATACACTCCAGTAACAACTACTGATGTGGGTCAGTTTAAGAGAGAGGCAGAACATTTGTATAAGGAGATTCAGCATGCTAAAGATGAATTTAAATGGAATGCAGGAAAGCATAAAGGTCTTACCTGTTATTTTCATATTTACCAGAACCTTGCCGAGCAGTTGACAGATTTTCTTAAATATATTCATTCGCTCCATAAGAAAGTCTACATTTCAATTTACAAGAGCTATGATGATGAATTCATGGGGATTTATACTGATGTTTTAGAGAAGGTGCTCCAGGATATTCAGACCATCGCCCGGAAGCATTCAGACTATTTGCTCGATAAGGAAGAGGAGTATGGTCAGATTCCCTATGCTAAGGCTATTTTCGAGCAATGCAAGAAGCTTAAAGTTTCTGCCGGAGACGACTTTCCCCAGTTTGATTCCCATTACAGGAACTTTGTCTCTATGGGGTTGAAGATGGCTTTGGCAGAAACCATCTCCACAGTAAGTACTATTTGTGCTGATTTCCTAGCCTTATACAGAACCCGCCTTTTCCGCACCGACCATGAGGCTGTTATTATTTACCATTATATCAAGCGAATTTTCGACGAGGGCACGCTACCTGACCATCTGAAACATGAGGTAAAGGTAAAGAAACGTCATCTGAGAGAGAGAAGAATAGATATTACCACTTTGAGCTTGCAGAAAGTAATGAATGATATTGAAGGGAAATACAACAATTATACGCTTTGTTCAGACTGGTTTGAGCGAGAGGAGGATGAGGAAGAAGAACTCGTCCGTACGCTAGTCAGGGAGCAGGCTTCGCCCGAGGATTTTGAAACGCTGTTCAAGTATCAGGGTGAGCATAAAATGTGGGAGGCAGAAATTGCCAGGGCTGATGATTTTGAGCGTAACAGCGACTCTTTCTTTGTGAACTGGGTAGATTCTATAAAATTGGAGGAGAAGTTAAAGTTCTGGATAAAAGGCAACATTACGTCTCAGCAAAGCTGGTACATAGTCTGGTGCCTGATGAAATATACGTTCCACATGGTGCGTGATAATCAGGACAAGGCAGCCTTTGCCGCCCGCATGAACCTGATGTTTCCGGATGCAGAAAAGAAATGTGTGGTGGAGTCGTTCCGCAAGCAGGAAACCCAGAAGAACCACAACCACCACTTTTCGGAGTGGCTTGCAGAATCTGATAAAGATTATTCCAAAGCTCACGAGCTTTATGATAAGCTGAAGAAGGAGGAGGAATATAGGAGAATAGTTTGAGGGAGGAAGAGTTGGGAAGGTGCGATAGGAGGGCAGCTTCCCCTTTCTCTCTACATCTCTCTTTCTTTTCCTTCTTTTGAAAGAAAATTCTAGAATTTCTTGGCAGTTTCAATAAAAAAGTTTATCTTTGCGGCAGATTTACAGAATCTAAATTGATAATTTATGGGTAGATACATCAACCCCTTTACCGATATCTTTCTCTTCCTTTCTTTGATAAGAGTGAGGAAGAATGCGAGACAGGTTTTGAAAAATGGATTTATGTTTTGAAGTATATGGAAGTATTGGAAAGATTGCCTTTTACGGCACAGAAGAAGATATTCAATCATCTTGCTAAATTGGCGGATGTTCGTTGCTTGAGTAGTGAGGAGCAGGAAAAATACGATGAAAGTATTAAGGCTGTTGATGATTACTACTCCGGCCTTTATGGCTCGTATGTTGAAGGCGAGGAAAAGGGAATTGCTAAGGGGCGTGCAGAAGGTGAATTGTCTAAAGGTTTGACTGTAGCGCGCAACTTGTTGGCTATGGGAATGTCTTGGTCTCAAATCATGCAGATAACAGGATTGACAGAAGAAGAATTGAAGCCGCTGCATTCGTAGTGAATGTTATCAGAAATGCAAGAAAAAATTGGCTGATTTGCAGAAACTTATGTTGGATATGCTGTCAGAGGATTCTAAAATGATAATATCAGAATTAGCAGGAAAAATGGGGATGTCTGCAAGAAAGGTTTCTCGGGAGCTTAAGTCTTTAAGAGAAGAATTTCAGATTCTAAAACATGAAGGTGGTCGCAAGAATGGTTATTGGGTAGTTTGCAACAACTAACCGGCTTGTTTCCGCAAGCAGGAAACCCAGAAGAACCACAGCCACCATTTTTCGGAGTGGCTTGAAGGCTCCGATCCCGATTATCATACCGCCCAGGATCTGTATTATAAGCTGGCGAAAAGGGATGGTTATATGAGAAGTATTTGAGTTGGTATAGGAAAGTAGAGAGGAAGATTTAGAGACAACTATCGTCCCTGGGTATAAAACAAGGATAAATCCGGTAATATTCTACGGCTTTTTTGAAAATATTCCGTAGAATATTACCACTTTTTCAAAAAAATATTGTATTTTTGCAGCGACAATGATATTAATATAAATGTGATATGGACAATATAGTTTGTAAAGTGGAAGCACTAGGAGGCACAATCTCTACTACTGATATTCCTCATATAGCAGAGTATAAGCGATTGTTGAGAGCTAAGGAACGTGGCGACTTGATCAAGTTGCGCCAGGGCATTTATGCTGTTCCGGAAGCCCTGCTGAATACAATGATAGATGTGGAGCGGATTGTACCTAAAGGTGTTGTGTGTCTATACAATGCCTGGGCTTATCATCAGCTTTCGACAACTGTTCCACCAGCTTTTTGCATTGCCATCGCCAATAAAAGGAAAGTAGAGATTCCTGAAACGCTTCCGATAGAATTGTATTATTGGAAGAAGGAGAATCTGGAGTTTGGCATTATGGAAGCAGAAATATCCGGTTTTCATGTTCGCATAACCGACTTGGAGCGAAGTGTTTGTGATGCAGTGAAATACAGAAACAAATTGGGGCTGGATGTTTGTGCGGAAGTGATTCGATCTTATCTGAGAAAGCCCAATCGCAATCTCACTCTTTTGCAGGATTACGCCAAACGCCTCAGAGTGTACAATACATTGAAAAATTATGTTGAAATAGCTATAGAATAAGATGGGAAAGAAAAACTACGGTAAGTCTGTTAAGACCCGCCATTGGTTTTGCCTGACATTCCATCTGTGAACATACAGGCATATTCCTTGGAGACTGTTGTTGCCGAGAAATTCCATACGATGATAGACCGAGATGTGCTCAACAGTCGCATGAAAGATTTCTTCGACTGTTACCAACTCCTGACAAAGAGAGACTTTAGACAATAGATATGGGTGCTTTTATCCGGAAGCATCCGCCTCCGCAGTATAACTCTTACTTGAATGAAAGCAAATTCAAGAAGTTCAAGATAGAGTTCGGCAATATCGTTTGGGGAAAGAACTGGGATTTGATATTCCCGATAGATAAGCTGTATGCTGGCGTTTGCTGCTAAAACAGAAACTTTTCCCCGATTTCTCTTGCGTGTTTCAAAATAAAAACTTATCTTTGCGGTAGCGTTTAAAGATAATATAAATATTAATAAATTATATGATTATGATGAATTTTACTTTATCAAATTGTAAGGACTTGGATGTTCGCAAGGGTACTTACGGCATCACGAAGCGTTTTGCCATCCTGCTGGTCATGATGGTTATGATTACGAGCAAAGCATTGGCTGGTGCCAGCTTTGAAGTGATTGATGGTTTTAAGTATATACTGGATTCGGATACAAAAACGGCAACTCTTTTGCCTAATACTGAAAAATATGCAGGTGATGTTGTAATTCCAGAAAGTGTGAAAGCGAAAGATGGGAATGATTATAAGGTTACCGCGTTTGGGGATCAATGTTTCTATGATTGTCGTAGCTTAACTACCATCACGATTCCTTCATCTGTTACTTCATTGGGAGACAATTGCTTTCAAGACTGCAAAGGCTTAACTTCCATCATGATTCCTTCATCTGTTACTTCATTGGGGGAAGGGTGCTTCTGTGGGAGTGACGGTTTAACTTCTATTAAGATTCCTTCATCAATTACTTCGTTGGGGAAATATTGTTTCAGTGGTTGTAGTGGCTTAACTTCCATCACGATTCCTTCATCTGTTATTTCGTTGGGTGACTGTTGCTTCGAAAACAGCGGCTTGACTTCTATCACGATTCCTTCATCTGTTACTACATTGGGGTTTGAATGTTTTTATAATTGTATAAGTTTAACTTCCATCACGATTCCTTCATCTGTTACTTCATTGGGAGACAATTGCTTTGAGTGTTGCAAAGGCTTAACTTCCATCATGATTCCTTCATCTGTTATTTCGTTAGGAGACCATTGCTTCCAAGGTTGCAGCGGCATGACTTCCATCACTATTCCTTCGTCTGTTTATTCGTTGGGGGATTGGTGCTTTTCTGGTTGTGACGGTTTAACTTCCATCACGATTCCTTCGTCTGTTACTTTAGTGGGGAGATATTGCTTCGGTGGTTGTGACAAACTCGAAAGTATATATTTCAAAGGTAAATGTCCTTACATAAGCAATGAAGATATCTCTAAAACATGCATTATATATGTTCCTGCAGAATATCTCCAGGACTACAAAGACGCTTTGGGGGCTGATTATAAGTATATCTATACTTGGAATCCAAACGAATCAGGTGATGACGAGAAGCCTGTTACTCAATGTGCTACTCCGTCAGTCTTTTACGAATCAGGCAAGTTGAAGTTCTCTTGTGAAACTGCAGGAGCAAAGTATCATTATACTATCAGCGATAAGGATATAGCTACAGATGCACTTAGCGAAGACGGTAATGTAACCCTTTCGGCAGCTTATGACATATCAGTTTATGCAACAGCTGATGGCTATTCTGCATCCGAAAAGGCTAAGGCTACACTATATTGGGTCAATGCCAACCTGGAGAATGCAACCAACATCAACCAGGCTAGAACCCGTGGCGTTGTGGCTTCTGCCCATGATGGCATCGTCAGCATTTCGGGTCTTGATAATGGTGAGATGGTCAAGTTCTATGCAGCTGATGGCAAGCTTATCGGCTCCTCTTCTGCCGTTGACAGTACCGCATCCTGCGCTGTATCAGAAACCATGGTCATCGCAAAATTCGGTGATAATGCCATCAAGGTAGCCGTAAAATAAACTATCGTAGATTCTGAAATATACCTTAATTCCGCAACTCTATAATTTGATGTTTTTTATAAATACCTGAGCAACAAAAAGTTGCTCAGGATTTTGCCATGTCAGAAATTTCTACAAAGCTATTATGCAGAGATTGAAAACCCATGATTTTGGATTGCGTGCTACCAGCAGAATCAAGACCTTTGTTTTCAAGTTCATCTCTGTTCCTGCGAAATGGA
>ERZ1026957.805-NODE-805-length-12341-cov-4.124451_pt1 | contig 12341 bp, 10 predicted proteins | sample MGYA00519300_ERZ1026957 | MGnify/ENA primary metagenome ERZ1026957 (study PRJEB26926, sample SAMN06164520) | human gut metagenome | biome: ENVO:00009003; feature: ENVO:2100002; material: ENVO:00002003 | host: Homo sapiens | place: USA | collected 2012 ...
CTCGTCGATGATCTCACGGATATTGTCCACACCGTTGTTGGAAGCCGCGTCGATCTCGATGACATTCATGCTGGCTCCCGCCGCAATGGCCTTACAAATACGGCATTCCCCACAGGGGCCGTCCTCTGTGGGGTGTTCGCAATTCACTGTTTTCGCAAAAATCTTCGCCACCGTAGTTTTACCGGTACCTCTCGTTCCGGTGAACAGATACGCATGGCCGATCCGGTTCGCCCGTAGCTGATTCTTCAGTGTGGTCACGATATGATCCTGACCTTTGACATCGGAAAAAGCATCCGGACGAAACTTCCGGTATAGCGCTGTATATGACATGTGTTTTCTCTCTTCCTAACTTTGTTCTGCCGTGAAGACTTTCTTAATCGCCAAAGCAGATGCCCAGCATCTTCGCCTCCTGTACGATGGTGGCATCAGGATCCACGGTCTTAAGCTTGCCCGCTACATCCTCTAACGGAACTCTTACGATCTCACGGTTCTTATAGCCTACCATGAAGCCGTACTGGTTGTCCAGGATCAGCTTGCCTGCCTCGGAGCCCAGACGGCTGGCGAATACTCTGTCGTAAGGGCAGGGGCTTCCGCCTCTCTGCATATGACCAGGTACAGTGACACGTACTTCTCTGCCGGTCTTCTCCTGAATCTGCGCAGCCACTTCATAGGATACGGAAGGGAACGGATATTTTTCCATCTTTTTCTTGTAATCTTTTTTCGGAAGGGCTGCATCCTCTTTGGAGATAGCACCCTCAGCTACCGCGATGATGGTAAAACGGCAACCTTTTTTGTCTCTGTCTTCAATTTTCTCGATCACCTTATCGATATCATAAGGAATCTCGGGAATCAAAATGATATCCGCACCGCCGGCCATGCCTGCATTCAGGGTAAGCCATCCTACCTTATGTCCCATCACTTCCACGATAAATACTCTGCCATGGGAAGCCGCTGTGGTGTGGATGCAGTCGATGGCATCCGTTGCAATATCCACTGCGCTCTGGAAACCGAAGGTCATATCGGTGCCCCACAGATCATTGTCAATGGTCTTAGGCAGCGTTACGATATTCAGACCTTCCTTGCGCAACAGGTTCGCAGTCTTGTGGGTGCCGTTACCACCGAGAATTACAAGGCAGTCCAGCTGCAGCTTGTAATAGTTCTGCTTCATGGCTTCCACTTTGTTCAGCCCGTTGGGATCCGGATCCTGGATCGTCTTGAACGGGGTCCGGGAGGTTCCCAGGATCGTGCCGCCCTTGGTAAGAATACCGGAGAAATCCTTGTCCGTCAGCATTCGGAAATTACCGTAGATCAGTCCTCTGTAGCCATCCAGGAAGCCGTAGATTTCCACCTCTTCCTTACCGTTCGCCAGTGTCTTCACCACACCTCTCATGGCTGCGTTCAGGGCCTGGCAGTCACCACCGCTCGTTAACATTCCGATTCTCTTCATCGTAGGATCCTCCGTTTCTATATTTCACTATTTTCTCTTGCGTCTACTATAACTATCCAACATTTTGAATCGCTATTTCTATTTTAATACATTTGTTTTCATCTGAAAATAGTTTGTTGTAATTTCCGAAAGATTTCGATGTCCTGCAAACAAAAAAGAGTAACCGGAACTCTCCGGTCACTCTGCATTGCCATCTCTGAAAAATATATCCAGTTTTCCCAGACATTTGATCAATGTCTGCATTTCTTCCTCATCCAGATCCCGAATGATCGTATGGATCATTTTCCTGTGGAAATCTCTATGATGGAAAAAGGCTTTCCGCCCCTTCTCTGTCAGTGTCACCAGCACCACACGTTTGTCCTGTGTGCTGCGGTTACGCTCCAGGTAGCCTTTTTTCTCCAGACTGTTCATATTCGTGGTCAGGGTTCCCACGGTGACGTGGAGTTCCCCAGCGATACGGGACATACTCTTTGGTTCCTCGATGCCGATAGCCTCCAGAATGTGCATATCATTATTCGTAATATCCTTGAATTCTTCTGTTATGACCGCCTTTGCCTCTGCATCCATCACGTTATGGAACAGGTTCACCAACAGTTCATTCAGCACCCGGTTGTTGCTCTTCTCCATAGTGTCCTCTACGATATCTGAAATATCTCTGTCGTATGTCCGAGATTTTTCGAAGCTGCCTTCTCCGACAGATATCCATCGTGTACGGCTCTCCGAATCATTTTCAGTATATCGTCTACCAGGTCATCACGCAAGCCCCAATCGTAAGCCCGGCGCCAAATCCCGCCAGAACGATGCGGTCGCCGCGGTGCAGCTTTCCCTGCCTGTGCAGTTCATCCAGCAGCACCGGAATGGAGGCAGAGGACAGATTGCCTACCCTCTCCAGATTTGTAGGAAATTTTTCACGATCCGCATGAAGGCGTTTCGCCACTGCATCAATGATCCGTGCGTTGGCCTGATGCAGTACGAACAGGTCAATATCCGGCACAGTAAGTCCGGCATCCGACAACGCTTCCTCAATGCATTGCGGCACCCGTCTAGTGGCGAACCGATACACTTCCTGTCCATCCATCTGAATAAAATGCTCTCTGTCGTCCATCGGCTGGTTTTGATCTGTTTTTACCGCCGAAGTCCTTGCATACGGGGTTGTCAGTTCCCTCGCATCGCATTGTAAGACGCCACCGCCGGTACCGTCGGAATGGAGCGCCCGTCCCAAAATACCTGCTGCCGGTATCTGTTTCTCCTCCACCGCTCGGGACTCTGCCTTGCACCTCTCTACGACTACCGCTCCTGCACCGTCTCCGAACAGGATGCAGCTGCCCCGGTCCGTCCAGTCCACCAGCTTGGACAGCACCTCACTGCCGATGATCAGTGCATTTTCTGCAAGTCCCATCCGCAGATAAGCATCCGCAGTATTCAGGGCAAATAAAAATCCGGAACAGGCCGCATTCACATCAAAAGCCAGTGCATTCACTGCACCGATGTCCGCCTGCACCTGACAGGCGCAACAGGGCAGATACTGCTCCGGAGAACAGGTTGCCACCAGGATCAGGTCAATCTCTTCTGCTCTTTTTCCTGCCTGTTCCAGTGCTTTACGGGCTGCTTCTGACGCAAGTGCCACAACTGTCTCCCCCACAGACACATGACGCTCACCGATACCGGTTCTCTCACGGATCCATTCATCCGAGGTTTCTACCATCTGCTCCAATTCTTTATTTGTAACGATCCTTCCCGGAAGTGCACTTCCGGTTCCGGTGATTCTTATGGTCCTCACGCCATTTCCTCCATGATATCCACTGTTCTTTCTATTTTCTGCGCCCGCCAGGCATTGCTGCCGCAGAACAGCAGTCCGTTATCCACATCTCCCATTGCCGCATTGATCAACGCTCTGGTGATGCAATAAGGTGCCGTCTTCGGGTCGCAGGTCTTAATGCAATGTCTGCATCCGGTCATAAACCGTTCCCCGGCCGCCACCTTTTCCAGAAAAGCATTCTGTATAGCTCTGCCCGGCATTCCCACCGGGCTTTTCACAATGACAATGTCTTCTTTCCGTGCGCTGAGATATGCCTGCTTGTATGCATCTGCCGCATCACATTCCTCTGTGGTCACGAAACGGGTTCCCATCTGTACCCCCGCAGCCCCGAGGTACAGGCAATGCTCCAGATCCCTCCGGTCATAAATACCGCCTGCAGCGATCAGTGGAATTTCCAGTTCTGCTGCCTGCCGGATCATTGCCGTAAGTTCTCTCTCATAGTTCTCCGGTGTGTAAGCATCCAGTTCTTCCCGCTTAAATCCCAGATGTCCACCCGCCAGCGGCCCCTCCGCTACAATGAAATCCGGCTTCCTGCCGTATTTTTTCATCCAGTACTTCGTGACAACCGACAAAGCACGGGGGCTCGACACGATCGGAGCCAGCATCGTCCGGTGGCTGCGCCCGGGCATTCCGTTTTCCGTCTCTGCCACGACTCCGGGCAGATCCAGCGGCAGTCCGGCACCGGAGATAATGCAGTCGGTACCTGCCAGCACTGCTGCCCTGACATAATCCTCGTAACGCTGCGTTGCCACCATGATGTTGACACCGACGATACCGCCTCTTGCGATCCGCCTTGCTTTTTCTATTTCTTTTCCGATAGTGCGCAGATTACAGGCAATGGGATCTCTGTCAAAATCCGGCTCCCGGAAACCGATCTGGGCAGTAGAAATAATGCCGATCCCACCGGCAGCTGCCACTGCTCCCGCCAGACCGGACAGGCTGATTCCCACACCCATGCCTCCCTGGATCACGGGAATATCTGCATGTAATTCCCCCAGGATCATTTTTCCGTGCTTCATCCCACATCACCTCTCGTTACTGCTTTAATACTTGCGGAATCTTTCATAACGTTCCTCTGCGATCTGTTCACCGGTCATACCGGTGTATTTTTGCAGAAATTCCTTGATATGTTCCTTGAGATAACCGCCGATGGCTTCCACGGTACTCTGGTCTGCTCCGCCGTATTCCGGTACGATCCTCTCGATCACTCCGAGGCGTTTCAGGTCCTCGGATGTAATATTCATGACTTCACTGGCTTCTCTGGCACGGTCAGCATCCTTCCATAATATAGAAGCAAAGCCTTCGGGAGACAGGATCGAGTATGTGGCATTTTCCATCATCCATACCTCATTGCCTACCGCCGTAGCCAATGCTCCGCCGCTGCCGCCTTCTCCAATAAGGATGCACAATACCGGTACTTTCAGGGCCGACATCTCCAGCAGGTTCCGGGCAATAGCCTCGCCCTGTCCTCTCTCCTCTGCCTCCACGCCGCAGAAGGCTCCCGGCGTATTCACAAAGCTGATAATGGGTCTGTTGAATTTCTCCGCCTGCTTCATCAGGCGCAGTGCCTTACGATACCCCTCCGGCATGGGCATGCCGTAATTGCGTCTGGCACACTCCGCAAAATCCTTGCCCTTCACATCTGCCAGCACTGTCACCGGCTGCCCGTCCAGGAATGCCACCGCACCTACCAGTGCTTTATCATCCCCATAATAACGGTCTCCGTGAGCTTCCACTACATAATCGAAAATGTAGGGAATATAGTCGGTCGCTGCCGGTCTGTCCACTCTCCGGACGGTCTTGACCTTTTCCCATGCCGTTCTGGGGAGTGTCAGGAATGACCGTTCCTTCACAATCTCCGTAGGTTCAAAATGGAAGTCAATATTTTTCTTAAAATCTGCATAATTCCCCTCACTGCACCGATGCGTCGTGATCAGGAAATATAAGGTCTTCTTCAGATTCTCCCGGCGGACGATACCGTCCACAAAACCATGCTCCTGCAAAAATTCCGCTGTCTGGAAGCCATCAGGGAGGCGCTGTCCCAGAGTCTGCTTAATAACTCTCGGTCCTGCGAAGCCGATCAAGGCTCCCGGTTCCGCCATGATCACATCTCCCAGCATGGCAAAACTGGCCGTGACACCACCTGTGGTGGGATCCGTCAAAATAGTCGCGTAGAGAAGTCCTGCTTCTCCATGCCGTTTGATCGCTGCGGAGGTCTTTGCCATCTGCATCAGTGACACGATTCCCTCCTGCATTCTCGCACCGCCGGAACAGCAGAACAAAAATACCGGCAGACGCAATTCTGTCGCCTTTTCAATTGCCCGGGTGACTTTCTCGCCGACCACATGCCCCATACTGCCCATCATAAATTTGGATTCGCAGATGCCGATCACAGCCTTTTCCCCGTAAATCTCGCATTCACCTACGGTCACAGCTTCTTTCACGCCGGACTTTTCCCTGGCCTCCGACAGTTTTTCTTCATAGCCCTCATATTTCAGTGGATTGCTCTCTTCTATCTCCTCGAACCAGGGCTGAAAGCTTTTCCGGTCTGCCACCATGCGGATCCGGTTGTGGGTCTTCACCCGGAAATAATAACCACATTCGTAACAGACATATTTATTTTTCGCTGCCCGGTCTCTGTTTATCATTTTCTTACATTTCGGGCATTTGATCTCTGTTTCTGTATCTACACTTCCCATACCTGCACCTCTTATTCTGCGTCACTCTTATCTCTCTGTCCCACTCATAAAAAACTTCCGCAGACTATTTTTATTTTACCGCAAAGGTAAGTTCTGCTTTCGCCGCCAGTTTTCCGTTTACCGTGGCGATCGCTTCCCCGACACCCACCGGTCCCTTACTGCGGATAATGGTGGTCTCCAGTTCCAAGGTGTCTCCGGGACGCACCATCTGCTTGAATTTTGCCTTGTCGATCCCGGCAAAATAAGCGGTCTTGCCACGATGCTCCGGCAGAGACAGAATTGCTACAGCCCCTGTCTGTGCCAGTGCTTCCATGATCAACACGCCCGGCATCACCGGATTCCCCGGAAAATGCCCGGCAAAATACGGTTCGTTAAAGGTCACATTTTTTCGTCCCACTGCCCGAACACCGGGCTCCAGCTCCTCGATAGTATCGATCAGCAGAAAGGGATGTCTGTGGGGCAGAATCTCCATGATTTCCTGGGTGTTATAAACTGACATTGTTCCTCCGTTCCGCGAATGCTGTCGTATCAACTACTTCCTCGCATTCTGCAATCGTCCTCGTTGATGCTCTGCCTTCTATCCTGTGTCTTGAACATCTGCTGCGGTTATTCTATGTACTTCTTTAGCAACAGACTCGCATTATGTCCGCCGAAGCCCAACGAATTGGTCAGTGCATAAGGCACCTCTTCTTCGTAGCTGTCCCGACAGTAATTCAGATCCAGTTCCTCCTCCGTCTCACGCAGTCCCACGGTACGATGGATATAGCCTTCCTGAATTTCTTTTACGCAGGTGACGAATTCCACTGCACCAGCTGCTCCTAAAAGATGCCCTACCATGGATTTGGTGGAATTGATCTTCAGATCATAAGCATGTTCTCCAAATGCGAGTTTGATAGCTCTGGTCTCAAACAGGTCATTATGATGAGTGCTGGTTCCGTGTGCATTAATATAACTAAGTTTCTCCGGCGCCACACCGCCGTCTTTTAAGGCATTCAGCATGGCGGTGGCTGCTCCGCTGCCGTCCTCCGCGGGGGAGGTAATATGGTAAGCATCCGAAGAACAGCCATACCCGATCAACTCCGCATAGATCTTAGCTCCGCGTCTCTTTGCATGCTCCAGCTCTTCCAGTACCACTACCGCCGAGCCTTCTCCCATAACGAAACCATTGCGGTCTTTATCGAAGGGAATAGAAGCTCTCTGAGGATCTTCACTAAACGACAATGCTGTCAGTGCGGAAAATCCGGCAATGCCGATGGGAGTAATAGAGCTTTCCGTTCCTCCGGCTACCATCACGTCTGCATCACCGTACTGGATCGTACGATATGCTTCTCCGATGGAATGTGTACCGGTTGCACAGGCAGTCACAACGTTCAGGCTCTTGCCCTTCAGCCCATAGGCAATGCTGACATTACCTGCTGCCATGTTGGAGATCATCAGAGGCACCAGCATGGGTCCTACCCTGCCGGGACCTTTTTCCTTCAGGCGGTCATATTCCCGCTCCATGGCCTGTAAGCTTCCGATGCCGCTTCCCACACTGCAGCCCACCATATACGGATCTTCCTGTTCCATAATAAGACCTGCATCTGCGATCGCCTGTCCGGCAGCCGCCACGGCGAACTGGCAGAACTGCTCCATTCTGCGGGCGGATTTTTTGTCCATATATTGTGCAGGATCAAAATCCTTCACTTCTGCTGCCAGCTTACAACGGTAATCCGCAGTATCAAAATAGGTTATCGGACCGAATCCGGTCTTGCCCTCTTTGATACCATTCCAGAATTCCTCTACGCTGTTTCCAATCGGAGTGATAGCTCCCATGCCTGTTACTACAACTCTTCTATTTTTACCCATACGTGATATACTCCCTCGCGTCCTGACTTATTTTCTATCCTGCTGTACCGTTAGCGGACATATTTTCTATTCTGCTTTCCTGTTGTCGGACTTGTTTTTACATCGCCATACCGCCGTCCACGCACAGCACCTGGCCGGTAATATAGTCCGAGGCATCTCCTGCCAGGAACAGAACCGCCTGTGCGACATCCTCCGGTCTTCCCATTTTCTTAAGCGGGATCTGTCCAACCGCATTATCCTGTACCGCCTCCGGAAGCTTATCTGTCATATCTGTCCGGATAAATCCAGGTGCCACGGCATTCACACAGACATTCCGGGATGCCAGTTCTCTCGCTACACTTTTCGTCAGACCGATCAGTCCCGCCTTGGAGGCGGAATAATTAGCCTGCCCTGCATTCCCGACGATGCCACTGACAGAAGAGATATTGATGATTTTCCCATATCTCTGCTTCATAAAGGTCTTCGTCAGATGCCGGATCATGTGAAATGCGCCTTTCAGGTTCGTATCCAGGACTGCATTGAATTCTTCTTCCGTCATCCGCACGATCAGATTGTCCCGTGTGATCCCGGCGTTATTGACAAGGATGTCAACTCTGCCGTATTTCTCTGTTACTGCCTTTACAAAGGCTTCACTCTCTGCAAAATCTGCAACATTGCATTTCACAGCCTCCGCCATGCCGCCTTGGCTTCGGATGTCCGCCGCCACCGCTTCCGCTGCTTCTGCAGAGCCGTTATAATTAATGATCACCGTGGCTCCTTCTGCTGCCAATGCCTGTGCAACTGCTTTTCCAATGCCCCGTGATGCTCCTGTGACAATAGCAACTTGTCCTGTCAGACTTTTTCCTGTCAGCATGCCAGTTCCTCCATCACCCGGTCCAGATCCTCCGGTTTCTCGATATTGTATACTTTGACATTTCTGTCAATTTTACGGACGAAACTGCTGAGTGTCTTCCCCGGGCCGATCTCTATGAACGTATCCACGCCATCCGCGATCATGCGTTCTATGCTCTGGGTGAACTGTACGGGACTGGATACCTGTTGTTTCAGCAGTTCCGCAACCTGTGACGCATCTGTCACATAATCCGCTGTTACGTTGGATACATAAGGAATCCAAGGGGTTGACAGCTTGACGCTTTTCAGTTCTTCTGCCAATTGTTCTCCTGCATTTTTTAACAGGGCTGAGTGGAACGGTCCGCTGACCTTTAAGGGGATACAACGTTTTGCACCTGCTTCTTTCAGCGCTTCTGATGCCGCCTCTACTGCATCTGCCTCTCCGGTGATCACGATCTGTCCCGGGCAATTATAATTTGCCACCGAGACGACTTTGCCGGTTTCTTTTGCTGTCTGTTCACAGATTTTTGCCACGATATCTCCGTCCAGTCCTAATACCGCTGCCATGGCGCCTCCTTCCGGATAGGCCTCCTGCATATAGATACCACGCATCCGGATGATCCGGAACAGATCCGGCAGCTCCATCACACCAGCGGCAGCCAGCGCCCCATATTCTCCCAGGCTTAAGCCTGCTGCCATCTCCGCTTTCAGTCCTTTTGCCTCCAATACTTTCAGAATTGCCACTTCCATGGTCAGCATGGCGATCTGTGTGTATTCCGTAATGTTGATATAAGGATTTTCTTCAAAGGTCAGCTGTTCCATGGAGTACGGATGTCCGCTTTCCGCCTGTACTTCCCGCTTATCCTGCCAATACAGATTCTGGAGCACCTTGTCTGCCAGCTTCCATACCGCCTGTGCTTCCGGGTAAGTATCATGGAATTCTTTTCCCATTCCTATGTACTGGGATCCCTGTCCCGGGAATAAATATGCGATTTTGCTCATTTTGTCATCTCCTATTACTATGTGATGCTATTGTTCTCCTCGGTTACAGCACATTTTTTATAATGCACCGTTTTCCATATAACTACGTTGCCTGTCGCTGTTCGAAATCTGTTGTCAGCGGTTACCTGTCGCTATATTTTATTTATGCTGTCCTTGTGCCGCTATGCACTCCTGAGCCTGCTGCACTGTTTCTTCAATAATCTCACGGCAGGTCTGTTCTCTGCGGATCAGTCCTGCGATCTGCCCAGCCATCAGGGTTCCGTTTACGGTATCTCCGTCCTGCACTGCCTTCCTGAGAGATCCCAACGTCAGCTTTTCCAACTCCATGAAGTCTGCATTTTCTTTTTCCAGCTTCAGATATTCTCTGGTCATCTGATTGCGCAGGGAACGCACCGGATGTCCGGTAGACATTCCCGTGACCACGGAATCGATATCCTTTGCCTTGATGATCTGATTCTTATAATTTTCATGGACAATAGATTCCTTCGATGCTACGAACCGGGTTCCCATCTGGATTCCCTCGGCCCCCAGCATAAATGCCGCCGCCATGCCTCTGCCATCGGCGATACCTCCGGCTGCGATCACCGGGATAGACACCGCATCCACCACCTGCGGCACCAGTGCCATGGTTGTGGTGGAACCGATATGTCCGCCGCTCTCCATACCTTCCGCCACTACGGCGTCTGCTCCTGCCCGCTCCATCATCTTCGCCATAGCTACACTTGCCACCACCGGGATGACCTTCACTCCGGCATTTTTCCACAGATCCATGAATTTTCCGGGATTTCCCGCACCTGTCGTTACCGCTTGTACTCCTTCTTCCACAACGATCTTTGCTACTTCCTCCGCATTGGGATTGAGCAGCATGATATTCACGCCGAAGGGCTTGTCGGTCAGCTCTTTACATTTGCGGATTTCCTCCCGGACGACCTCAGGCGGAGCGGAAGCGGCACCGATGATGCCTAAGCCTCCGGCATTTGATACCGCTGCCGCCAGCTTATGTTCTGCCACCCAGGCCATACCCCCCTGAATAATCGGATACTCAATCTGTAAAAGTTCTGTTACTTTCTTCTTCATCTCTTACTCCGCAACCGGGTCGGATACACTCACCTTGTGATCGTACCACACACCCTTGGTTCCAATAATTGCCAGATCAAATTCCTGATCCAGTGCTTCCACCGGAATATCGAATCCGTACACTTCCTCGGATGTTCCGTCACTGTAGGTTACGGTATCCTTCGTCGGCTCAAGCAGCTTGGCTCCGCTCTTCTGCGCGTCCTCGGCGGTTCCCGGATACAGATTTACGATACTCTGTGACACAAGACTTACGTGAATGGTCATCTTGCCATCCTTGACGGTAAGTGTGCCGCGTCCGGCACATGCCTCATTGACATGGAACATACTGCTGTCAGTGTCGAAGACGGCACTGTACGTGCCGTCCTCCAGATCTCCTGCTGTGGTTGCTGCTGCTACAGTATCTACGCTGCCGAGCGAATCGATCGCATCCTGTGTATGGGATACATACAGCTGCTCAATCGTATCGATTCTTCCAAGACCTGCGATCTGGCATGTTACACTCTCAAAAGATCCGTCTGCCTCAAACATGCTCTTCCAGGAATCATCATCATCCCCTGCCATATCGTTGTTGGCATGATCTCCTGCCACTACCATGAGCGGTCTTAATACCACTTTCGTGTAACCGGCTTCCTTGACTGCCTCGATCACTGCCTCACATGCAGTCTCTTCCGGCTCCCCTTCTACGGTGCCGATGAAGACATTCGCGTAGTTTAAGTCCTTCATCACACTTGCCATCTGGCTGTAGCTTACCTTCGCAGTATGAGCGGTTCCATGTCCCATGAATACGAATGCGGTACCATCCTCTGCTGCCGCATCCAGGGAGTCATAACCTGCCTCTGCAACTGCCTCTGCCGTGATCGCCTTTGCAACGGCTTCCTTATCGTCATTGATCACGGTTGCATCTGTGCCAACCTCACCGAGGAGCGGTTCTGCAACTGCAACGGATGTAAACTGATCGCGGTACTTCTCCACCGCTTCCATCAGCTCGTCATACTCTGCGCCATGCATCAGATGTGTCGGCTGAATCACAAGATTCTTCACCCCATTTGCCACCGCGCGGTCTAACGCCTGGTCTACATTGTCGATCTTCTCATCGTCTCTCGCCTGTACATGATTGATGATAATCTGTGCGGTAAACGCTCTTCTTACCGACCAGTCCGGATAAGCCTCCGCGATTGCTTTTTCCACGCCTCCGATATCCTCAGTACGGCTGTCATTGAAAGATGTTCCGAAACTTACGACAAGGATCTCATTCTCACCGATCTCATCCTCATTTAACGGATCGTCCTTGGAAGCGTCTCCGGTATCTCTTCCGAAATAATCCGGATCTGCGTTCTCACCTTCGACAAGTTCCTTCTGTGCGTCAGTCAATGCATCCCATGCCGCCTTTGCCTCTGCACACTGCGCATCGGTCTCATCCGTGCGCTCCTGCACGTAGATTGCATCGATCAGCGCAGCAACATGATCTGCCGCATCCTGATCGGATACTGTCTCTGTCCCGGTCTCCGCAACAGCCTCTGTCTGTGCTGTCTGCACGTTCTCCTCTGTGGTTGTCTCTGTCTTACTGCCGCATCCACCGATCATGCCAGCTGCAAGTGTCAGGCTTAGTAAGAGTGCC
>ERZ1026957.813-NODE-813-length-12225-cov-9.112243_pt1 | contig 12225 bp, 9 predicted proteins | sample MGYA00519300_ERZ1026957 | MGnify/ENA primary metagenome ERZ1026957 (study PRJEB26926, sample SAMN06164520) | human gut metagenome | biome: ENVO:00009003; feature: ENVO:2100002; material: ENVO:00002003 | host: Homo sapiens | place: USA | collected 2012 ...
CGAGATCGCTCAGTGTCTCGTGGGCTCGGAGATGTGTATAAGAGACAGCCCCCAGACTGTCCATATCGCCGCCAAGCTTCTGATAAATCTTTACCAGAATCAGCGTTACGAGGATAAGTATAATCGAAAGTGCTGCTCCTAACGGCCAGTTGTTACCGCTCTGGAACTGACGTTCTACGAGGTTACCGATTACATCTGAATTGCCGCCACCAAGTATGTCAGCTACGAAGAAATATCCGAGACACGGTATAAATACCATAATGCTTCCCGAAAAAATTCCTCCTGATGTAAGCGGAAGTATTACATTGAAAAATGTTTTCGGTCCTTTGGCTCCGAGATCCGCCGAAGCTTCGAGAAGGCTTCCGTCCAGTTTCTCAATTGCCGTATAAAGCGGCAGAACCATGAATGGGAACAGACAGTAAACCATACCGAAAATTGTGGTGCCCTGCTTGTAAAGGAAGTCAATCGGTTCGCTTATAAGATGTAAATTCATAAGGAAGGTATTGATCCAGCCGTTTGTACCAAGAAGTGATCTCCATCCGTAAATTCTGATGAGAGAGTTCGTCCAGAACGGTATAATTACAAGCATATACAGAAGATTTTTCCTTCTGCTTTTGGTTCTGGCTATTATATATGCAAACGGATACGCCAAAAGGATGCACACAACTGTTGTCGTAAGTGCAATTATAAGCGAATGAAGATATATATCCACATAGTTGGAATCTGCAAGTCTCTTATAATTGTTAAGCGTAAAATGATAACTTACATTGTAAAATTCATCAAGTCCGCAGAAGCTCATGATAAAAACATACACAAGCGGTGCTGCTACAAACACCAGAAGCCATATTGTCACAGGTCCGACCATTGAAATGGCCGGCAGCGTTTTGGATTTAAATCTGTGCTTTGTCATACAAACCGCCTCCCTTACGCAAATACTGCATTTTCAACAGCCTGATAAAATCTGTTATCAAGATTGTGAATGAGCACTGCATCTTCCTTATTCCAATACAGACATACAACATCTCCGATTGCCGGTACTTCCTCGCCGGCAAGACGTTCTATTTTTACCTGTGTCTTATTAGGAAGTTCAGCCACACATTTCACGATATTTCCTACATATATGTAATCCACTATTCTGGCAGCTATTGTAAATCCTTCGACCGGTTCATATGAGTATTTCATCTTCTCCGGTCTTACAGATACGGTTATAAATTCACCGGCGGCAAAATCTGCACCGCATCCGGTAATATCACCGTTCTCAATTCCGATTGTGATGGTATCACCGTCCACAATCTTGGCCATTCCTTCAAAAATATTGGTCTCACCAATGAATGTTGCGACAAATTTGGTCGCCGGATGTTCATATATCTCGGTAGGTGTTGCAATCTGATCCATGACACCGTCATGCATAATTGCAATTCTGTCGCTCATCGTAAGTGCCTCTTCCTGGTCATGCGTTACATATATAAAAGTAATGTTGAGTTTTTTCTGAAGTCTCTTAAGTTCAAGCTGCATCTGCTTACGAAGCTTTAAATCAAGTGCGCCAAGCGGTTCATCAAGAAGAAGAACCTTAGGTCTGTTTATCAGTGCTCTTGCTATCGCAACTCTCTGTTTCTGTCCGCCTGAAAGCTGGTTAGGATATCTCTTCTCAAATCCTTCAAGCTGGACGAGTTCCATCATTTCCTTAACTCTTTCGGCAATCTCCTTCTTCGGGACTTTCTTCATTTTCAGCCCGTATGCAATATTGTCATAAATGGTCTTATGCGGAAACAATGCATAACTCTGGAATACCGTGTTTACATCTCTCTCATACGGTTCTTTCTCTTCTATAGCCTCGCCTTCAACTTTGATGCTTCCGGTCGTCGGCTCTTCAAATCCGGCAATCATTCTGAGAGTTGTTGTCTTACCACATCCGGATGAACCTAAGAGTGTAAGGAATTCTCCTTCCTCCACGGTCAATGTCAGATCCTTGACAACATGATTGGTTCCATATATTTTGTTTACTCCGGTTAATTCAACTATGTTCTTTCCCAAAGTTATCACCTCTTTCTTATGATCCGGCCAGTGCCGCCGGTGCTTCTCGTGTAAGATGCGGCTTAAAGAGCCTTATCTCCTCGCTCACCTGTTCTGATTCGGATGGCCTCTTCAACAGGTTTGATAAAAATCTTACCGTCGCCAACGTGATCGGTAGCAAGCTTTTCACGAACCTTCATGATAATTGGTTCTACTACACTGTCTTCTACAACAACCGATACCATCATCTTCGGAAGAAGGTTAATTGTTGTCTTAAATCCTTTGATTTCGTTGACTCCGGTCACACCTTTCTGTGCGCCACATCCCATAGCTGTTGTGATGGTCATGCCACCACAGTTAATCTCATCGAGAATTGATTTAACTTCTTCGAGTTTCTCCGGTCTGATAATCATGCTAATTTCTTTCATAATGATCCTCTCCTTATCCTGAAATTGAAATTAATAGCGAGCACTTTCATACTCGTCAACATAACAAAAAAGGAGCCAATCTTTTCGATTAGCTCCTTCGCTTTACGGATATATTACTATCATCTTTTTATCGTTTCAATACTTAATTATAGCCATTTTAATACTTATTTGGGGTAATTTTTATATTGCTATTTTACCATTCTGAATAATTGAACCCTGTTTCTGACGCCCGTTTTACGATATATATTCAATATATGCTTCTTGAGTGTATTTATGCTGATGCTGAGTTCATCGCACACTTTCTGGTTCTCTTCACCGTCCACAAGTGCCGCAAGAACTGTTGATTCGCGCCTGGTAAGATCATAACGTTCGCCCATCTCAATAACGGACATCTTGCGTCCCTGTCCGTCATTACCGTATCTGTCCTGATACAGCCTGTATGCCAGATGGTCTTTCATCATGTCCATTACAAACACATCGTCATATGCAAAATTATCCTTGCCTATAGTTCTATACAAAGTTATAACACCAAGAAATTCCTTGTTGTATCCGAGAATTATCTGCAGTGAATAGTGCCAACTGTTTGGGTTGTAGACTTTTCTGTAATATTCCGTCTGCACACGTTTCTCATCAGATATAATATCTGTTTCACGGTAAACCATACTCTTGCCACTATACATAATGCCGCGGCTGTAATCAAGTTCACTGTATTTGGACGAGCCGTCTTCATCGCAGTTATATGTTACCTGATCAACCAGTCTGCCGCTGTCATCTGCCGCCGCCAGATAGAAATCAGCACTGTCAAAGTCCATAATCATCTTAAGCTGTTCAAGCAGTGCCGTTCTCATAACCGTAACATCCTCAGTCGTGTAAATCTTATATATGATACTATTAAGTATCATCCAGTCATTTGTCTCCAATGTTTTCACAAGCTCATCCTCCTTAATTTTATTTTTGATAACGATTATGAACTCTCTTTTTGGATTAGTCAATTTCGTTTTTCTACTCAAATTTGTTATAAAATTAATCATTTGGGGTAAATTTTCTTGCGATTGGAGTGTATAGTAAAGCCCGGCAAATGCTGCAGACATCTGTCGGGCTTTGTAAATTACTGTTCTTTGTAGAAGTTAATAAGACATCCTGCAAGAATTATTCTGCGCTCATCATCGGTAAGTTCACCAATCTTAAGTTCAAATTCTTTCATGTCCTTATTCACAACATATGCTTTCACGCTTGATGCTTTGGTCTTGATAGCATCGGCAATTCCCGGTACAAAAATATAATCAAGATTCTCAAACGGAAGTTCACCCTCATCAATAATAAAAGGTATCATACCCCAGTTGATGAGGTTGGAACGGTATCGCTTGGTTGCATACTCGTTGGCTATGTTGGCCCATCCGCCAAGTACCTTCTGACATGATGCAGCCTGCTCCCTGGCCGAACCGTCACCCGGTTTAACCGCAAAAATCGTACTTCCGACACCGGTATTTTCTCTGCTTACATCAAATGTTTCTTTGATCTTATGCATTATATCACGAAGCTCAGGAAGTGCTTCTCCCATGCAGTTACCGGCTTCTCTTGCCTTCTCTGCTTTCTGAACTTCTTTGGCGCGTCCTACATAAAGCGGATCCTTTCTCGAAAGTGCAAACTCCGCAAGGCCGAGCGGATTGGAACGGAATGAGGATGTCTCTCCAGAAGGAATAAGCTCATCCGTCGTCGTAACCGGATCATGAATCTCGGATACACACTTGATAATGAGGTTCTCCGGAAGTGCTACCATCTCAGGCCAGTCTTTGATGTTCGGTCCGAACTGAATTTCCTGCTCCGGATCCGCAACTCCGTGGCTGTCAAAAACTCTGTTAGCATATATATTACTATCAAAATGATACTTAGGTCCCGTATATTCAACATCAATATCTGTTGCTGCAGTAAGGTATCCTTTGTTAGCCGCTGTTGCTGCGATCGAACGCGCATCCATAAGCGCAACTGATGCAATCTGGCCCTTCTGCAGCTTGGATCCTTCTCTGTTCGGGAAGTTACGTGTCGAATGTCTGATTGAAAATGCATTATTGGCAGGTGTATCTCCGGCACCAAAACAAGGTCCGCAGAACGCTGTCTTGACTATGGCACCTGTCTCCATAAGGTCCGCAAGACGTCCGTTCTTCGCAAGCTCCATATAAATAGGCGTACTTGCCGGATAAATGCTTAATGTAAATTCATCAGCACCGATTGAATGTCCGCGGAGAATATCGGCAGCATCACATATATTCTCAAATCCACCGCCGGCGCATCCTGCGATAATTCCCTGGTCAACATAGAGTCTGCCATTCTTAATCTTATCCGTGAGTTTGAAATCAACCTGTCCGTCAAGGCTTACAAGTGCCTTCTTCTCGCAGTCGTGAAGAATATCTTCAAGGTTAGCATTAAGTTCTTCTATTGTATAGGTATTGCTTGGGTGGAACGGCATGGCAATCATCGGCTTAACCTTATCAAGGTCAACATATACAACGCCGTCATAGTATGCCACGTTGCCCGGATTAAGTTCTTTATAAGATTCACTTCTTCCGTGAATATCATAAAATTCCCTGATTCTGTCATCAGTCTTCCATATAGATGAGAGGCATGTTGTCTCTGTTGTCATAACATCTACACCTATTCTGAAATCAGCGCTTAAATTGGCTACGCCCGGTCCGACAAATTCCATGACTTTATTCTTGACGTATCCATTGGCAAAAACAGCACCGATAATGGCAAGTGCAACATCCTGAGGGCCGACTCCCTTGGCCGGTGAACCTGTAAGATAAATAGCCACAACACCCGGCATATTAATGTCATATGTTTTATTAAGGAGCTGTTTAACAAGCTCTGGTCCGCCCTCACCAACTGCCATCGTTCCGAGTGCACCGTAACGGGTATGGCTGTCCGAACCGAGAATCATCTTACCGCCTTCTGCAAGCATCTCCCTTGCAAACTGGTGTATAACTGCCTGATGAGGAGGAACATATATTCCACCGTATTTCTTGGCGCATGTAAGACCAAACATGTGGTCATCTTCATTAATAGTTCCGCCTACAGCGCAAAGACTGTTATGGCAGTTCGTAAGTACATACGGAATTGGGAATTTCTCGAGTCCGCTTGCTCTGGCAGTCTGAATAATTCCTACAAATGTTATATCGTGTGATGTGAGCTTATCAAACTTAATCTCAAGCTTTTCATCATTACCCGATGTATTATGTGATGTTAATATATTATATGCAATAGTATTGTGTGCCGCCTCTTTCTTATCCGGAGCACTTCCAAGCTTAGCCGCAAGAACTGCAGCTGCTTCGTTATTGTCTTCAACAATCTCCGTGCCGCCTAAGAGGTATGCACCGCCCTGACTTAATCTGACCATTATGGTTCCTCCTGAAATTTGTGTATATACATTAATATTAAACTACGGCGCATAAAAAATCAAGACGGTTATCCCCCTTCTTTCAAACGTTTTTTTAACTCTGTTGGTTTACTTTGTCCGTAAAATATGAGAAAATATGTGTATACTATTATTCCGGAGGTAATTTATATGGCAATAAGAAAAGAATTCGGTTTCCCGTCGAGAGACGGCATAAATACTTGCCATGCCTATTCATGGTCACCTGATGATGGCAATATTCGTGCAATTTTTCAAATCGTCCACGGTATGGAGGAGTATATGGACCGATATGATGATTTTGCATCATTTATGGCAGGTCACGGTTTCCTTGTGGTCGGCGAAGACCACCTAGGCCACGGACTCACCGCTGCAACAGAGAAGGACCTTGGGTATTTTGCCGAGCACGATGCCGAGACAATTCTTGTCCGCGATGTTCACCGTCTCAAGAAAATAACCCAGGAAGCCCATCCAGGTGTGCCTTATTATATACTTGGTCACAGTATGGGTTCTTTCATCTTCCGCAAATACCTTACAATGTACGGCACCGGCATCGACGGGGCAATCGTCATGGGAACCGGCGTAATGCCTTCATTTGTAACCGGCTTTGGTATTTTTCTCACGAATTTTTTGAGACTTTTCCGCGGAGACCGCTACAAGAGTGCTTTTATTGACAAGCTTGCATTCGGCAGTTACAACAAGCGCATCCCCGACGCAGAATCCCCAAGCGACTGGCTTTCACGCGACCGCGACATAATCGATAAATACCGTGATGACCCGTATTGTACTTTTACTTTCTCACTTAACGGTTACAGAACGCTTTTCAAGCTTCTTAAATTCGTATGCAAGGAGCGTAATCTTACTTCGATTCCGCATGACCTGCCGATTCTCGTGACCGCAGGATGTGAAGACCCTGTCGGCAATTACGGCAAGGGTCCGTCTGCTGTGTACACGCAGTATAAGAAACTTGGCATCACTGATGTTACCTTAAAGCTTTACCCTGACATGCGTCATGAAATCCTTAACGAGAAGGACCGTGATGTTGTATACAATGATATTTTGGCCTGGATTGAAGCGCATATGAAATAAATGGATAATCTGCTCCCGATATGGTAATAATTCTATTGAAATATTACAAGGAGTACTATCATGAATATCGCTTTTTTCAATACCAAACCTTATGACAGACTGTGGTTTGAGCCACTCAGCAAGGAGTATGGCATGAAAATTCATTTTATTGAATCTTCACTGATGCCGGACACTGTTATCCTCGCAAGTGGCTTCGATGCAGTCTGTATTTTTGTAAATGACAATGTAACTGAACAAATTGCCGAGGCACTGGCTTCTCTCGGTATCAAACTTATTCTTCTGCGCTGCGCCGGTTTTAACAACGTAAATCTTGATGCCACAAGAGCTCTCGGCATCACAGTTCTGCGTGTTCCAAGTTACTCTCCCGCTGCCGTCGCCGAATTTTCCATGGCTTCCATTCTGACGGTGAACCGCAAGCTTCACCGCGCTTATACACGCACCCGCGATTTTAATATGAGTATCAATGGTCTCATGGGTCAGGATCTCAACGGCAAAACCGCAGGTGTTATCGGCACCGGCAAAATAGGTCAGTGCATGATTGATATTTTCAACGGTTTTCATATGAAGGTTCTTGCTTATGATTTGTATCCCAATGAAAACCTTGACGCAATTTATGTCACCCTTGACGAACTTTTTGAAAAGTCCGATGTCATCTCACTCCACTGCCCTTTAACAGCTGACACATACCACCTGATAAACGAACTTTCAATCCGCAAAATGAAGCAGGGTGTCATAATTTCCAACACTTCCCGCGGCTCTCTCATCGATTCGGCCGCCCTGATTGACGGACTGAAGGAAGGTCATATAGGTGCTGTTGCCCTTGATGTCTACGAGGAAGAGGATGGCCTTTTCTACGAGGATGTCTCCAACAAAATAATCCAGGATGATATTCTTTCGCGGCTGTGCACATTTCCCAACGTTCTGATAACCTCCCACATGGGTTTTTTCACCAAAGAAGCCATGCAGGCCATCGCCGTCGAAACATTGCAGAATGCTTTTGCATACGAAAACGGCATGAAGCTTCTGAATATAGTGTAGCAAAGTGGAAATTTGTGGAAATCTGTGACTATCTGCATAAATTAGCTGTGGTAGATATCTTTTGTGATAATGTTGGCGCAGCGCGGCTGATTTATTGCCTTTTGTGATAATTCTGGCCGCGATTTTGGTGTAGTCAATTATATTTCGTTCCGATTGTCGTGCCTGTTTTCTAATTCGATGAGTGATTTTGATATAGTATGCTATACTTTTCGCACCTTTTTTATCATTTTCGGCGATTTGGTGTGAAAATCCTGCTCTAAATCAGTATGTTTCCGCCCAGATATATCAATTATTAGACCTGTTTCAGGATAAAAGTGTCTTATTTTAAATAATTCATCATCAAAATTCACCCCAGATTAGCTATTTTCCTCAAAAAAGTGGTAGAATTAGAATATCCGATACTCAAAACGTATCATAAGTCGCACTCTGTCATCCGGAATATTTCCGGAATTAGCATCCACCCACAAATTAGGTCTTGAAATCCAAACTGAGTTGTGATATGATATCTATCGTTGATTGACGATGCGTGGCTCAGTTTGGTAGAGCGCTGCGTTCGGGACGCAGAGGTCGCAGGTTCGAATCCTGTCGCATCGACTTATTACAGCCACCTCAAAGAGGTGGCTTTTTTGGTTCCTGCGGCCGGAGCGGCCCGAACTTCGGGCGCAGAGGGCCCTGGAGGTCCGGGGGACCTCCGTTTAGTAGTAAAATGCGACACCGAAAAAGCAATATTGTGGTGTATAATATGATTATTTCACACTTCTTTGGCAATAATCTGCAATTTGGTGATAATTAATTGCTATATAGGACACTCACTTATGATAATATATGAGAACAAATATGCTAAAAGATACATGAATTTTCACATATTACAATGTGAGACCTGCCAAATTGGCACCAAATTCCCCCAAAAATGCAAAAAAGTGTGATTTGGTAGATTTTAGCCCTGAAATGGTATCAATTAAAGCATTAAAAGACCTTGAATACATTACACTAAGCCTGAAATTATCCAATATAACGCAAACGCGCATATCAATTATTCACATTCTCTTTTTGGTTCCTGCGACCGGAGCGCGAACTTCGGGCGCCTTCTTTCACCTTCTGATTACAATCAAATTTCCCAATCATACCTTGCTTTTCTTAAAATACTATGTTATACTAATAATAAACAAACGGTCAGTCACCATAGGAGGATACAACATGAAGACAACAGAGCAACAGCACATCGAACGCAAAAATGAAATTATGGAGAAATGTTTTGAATGTTACGCAGAAAACGGACTTACAGGCACAGGAATTAAAGCCCTGGCAGATGCATGCGGCTGCACCAAAGCAAATTTATATTCATATTTCAAGAATCTTGACGAACTTATCATTGAATCCACAGCATATTGTATGTCAAAAGTCGAAGATGACTTTATGAAAAAAGCACCAACGGATCCGAAAGATGTAATGCGTTTTATCGAAGAAGTGCCTTATTGGACGGCCAAAAAACACGGCAGCAAATACCGGCTTATGTACCAGGTATATACACTGCCCAAATATATCGAACATGGCAAGAAATTTTTTGAAGGCGTAAATGAACGATACACCGAGTATGCCAAACTGCTTGAGCCCAAAATAGGTATACCGTACACAACCATAACGCCGTTAATATTTATATTCGTCCGCGCATGCGTACATTATGCCATGTTTGAGGACGAATACTATCTGAAAACACAGATGGAGGTATTAAAACAAGGCGTCAGCCTGTTTATAGAACATTACAAAAAATAATATATGTGGAGGTGTTTCGCGTGAAAAAACCTGTAATTGTACTTCTTAGTACATTGCTGCTTGTATCTATTACTTTATCCGCAATCTGTATCGTACTTGTAAAGAAAAATATTACCGGGAAGGAATCCCGCCGGGTAGCCGTACAGTGCAGCCAGAATGCTATTCAGTGGAAATACGACAACGAAACCGAATGGCATGATCTGGTGGACATTGCACAACTTACAGGAGCTGCCGGTCCGGCCGGACAGGACGGAAAAAACGGCACCAATGGTAAGGATGGCATTGACGGCATAAATGGTGCCAACGGCAAAGACGGTGTAAATGGCAAAGATGGTACCGACGGCAAGGACGGTGTCAACGGTAAAGATGGTACCGACGGCAAGGATGGTGCCAACGGCAAAGACGGCATTGACGGCAAGGACGGCATCAATGGCAAAGACGGCATTGACGGTGTCGATGGTAAGGATGGCATTGACGGCAGAACTGTGGAAGTACGCAGTACGGATGCATATATCCAATGGCGTTACGATGATGGCGCATGGCAGAACCTTGTGGCACTCACCGACATTACCGGTCCTTCCGGCAGCACAGGTACCGATGGCAGAACTCCTGAATTCCGCGCCGATAACGATATGCTGCAATGGCGCTATGCCGGGGACTCAATATGGCTTAACCTCTATGATATGTCAACACTACGTGGAAATGACGGTGCCGACGGCAAAGACGGCATCAACGGTCAGGATGGAAAAGACGGTATAGACGGTGTTGACGGCCGGGACGGTGTTGACGGCAAAGACGGTAACACACCGTTTATAGGTGACAACGGAAACTGGTGGATTGCCGGCTCCGATACCGGAGTAAAAGCTCAAGGCGCTGACGGTGCTGACGGACAGAATGGTGAGAACGGCAAAGATGGTATATGTTCAGGCTATTTTTTTGCTGACTGCAGTATCTCGGGCCACCGTCTTCTTCAAAATTACGCAGTCACACCATATTTTACGCAGAAGCTGAACAGCAAAGACCTGGTCTCCTGCTCCCAGAACAAGGTCACTTTGAAAAAGGGACATACATATATGGTATGCTTAAGCGGCTCGATAGGTGTAAGTTCAAATGACAACAACGGAAATTTATGTGTCGTTATGAAAGATGGGTACGATGACACCACATGCAAAAATGCCACACGCATCTATCAATATTACGCACCCAATTCAAAACCCAAAGTACCGCTTTATCAGTATTCGATAACGTATAACAGAATATATAATGCAAAGAATAATGACATTTCTCTGACATACTCTTTTGAGCAGGAAAACTATAACACAGTGCTTGACACGCTTAGCTGTACTTATACCGTCATCGCGCTCGACTGATTTATATCACAATAATTAAGAAGCCTCCTATGACCTATCTATTTCAAAACACCATATACTTCGTCGGATACAGGTTCACACCACTCGTTGGAACATTCCTCACCCGGAACTTCAACTGCGAGATGTGAGAACCACTCCGTCGGAGTGGCACCGTGCCAATGCTTAACCTCGGCAGGGATGTTAATGCAGTCGCCCGGTTTCATCTCTATGGCTTCCTTACCCTCTTCCTGATAGTATCCGCGTCCTCCGACACATACGAGAATCTGTCCGCCGCCTCTCTTTGCATGATGGATATGCCAATTATTTCTGCAGCCCGGCTCAAAAGTTACATTAAAAATTCCAACCTGCTCTTTGGAAACCGGTGCGAGGTAACTTTTTCCCACAAAATATTTCTCAAAAGCAGTGTTCGGCTCTCCTATCGGGAATATCATTGACTTCGCATGTGCTCTCATCGCCTCATCTTCGTATGGCATATCGCCCTCACCCGGCTGCCACACCTCTTTGGCAAGATTGAATACCGCCCAGCCCTTAGGCCATCCTGTATAAAATGCTACATGTGTGATCACGGCAGCGATTTCTTTCTGCGTGACACCATGATTTTTCGCATTCTGAAGATGATATACGAGTGATGAATCGGTGATTCCCGAAGCCATAAGCGCAACAACCGTTATAATGCTACGGGTCTTGACATCAATATCCTGATTGTTCCAGTTCTCGCCAAAAAGGACATCATCATTAAAGTGAGCGAACTGCGGTGCAAACTCCGAGAGTGCATTTCTGCCCGCGGTCTGAATTATTTTCTCCATATAACATAATCTCCGGTTTTATAATGTGTTTACCCATGCGGCAATATCCTGTGCTGACATTCCGTTCAGAACCTTGCCCTCAATGATTTCCGCACCCGGTGCAGATGCCTTAAGTTCACTGACTGTATTGCCGAATCCGCTTCCGCCCGATGTGGCAAAAAGAACAATTTTCTTGCCCGCGAAATCATATGATTCAAGGAATGTGTTGATGATCGTCGGTGCAACGTACCACCAGATAGGGAATCCTGCATCTGTCAAGACTGGGACAAAAAAAATTTTATTTTTTTCTGTACATATTC
>ERZ1026957.816-NODE-816-length-12207-cov-5.304147_pt1 | contig 12207 bp, 10 predicted proteins | sample MGYA00519300_ERZ1026957 | MGnify/ENA primary metagenome ERZ1026957 (study PRJEB26926, sample SAMN06164520) | human gut metagenome | biome: ENVO:00009003; feature: ENVO:2100002; material: ENVO:00002003 | host: Homo sapiens | place: USA | collected 2012 ...
TCTACACAAGGCTATTCGTCGGCAGCGTCAGATGTGTATAAGAGACAGCCCTCATAGGTGCCGGGGATGTAGGTGCCTGTTGCACCGGAAGCAGCAGGTGCAGCGGTGGAAGAGCTGGCAGCATTACAGGCAGCCAGAGCACCGGCAGTCACACCAGACATGGCGGCTGCGGCAGCGATCTTCAGAAAACCTTTGCGGGAGATCTTGTTCATTTTGCGTGGTTCCTTTCTTCGTGTCTTTTTCTTCTTCTCTATTCTTTCTCATAGCTCCGTGCAGCGGCAGACCTTCTTGCACTGCCTCACACATCGTTCGATAATAATTTAACACAAATTCAAGGGTCTGTCTTTTAAGAATCCTTAAACTTTATAGCCATTTCTTAGTCAATTCTGGACATTCTCGTTAATTATTTGCTTAACAAGTCCAAAAAGAGCGCCGACCGCTTAAGTTTCCTTAAGAAGTCGGCGCTCTCATCAAAACGATTCTTAAACCTTGCCGCCGTCCGGCTGGAACACATAACCCTTGCCCCAGACATTTTTTAAGTAGACAGGCTTTGCCGGGTCGGGTTCTATCTTGCTGCGGAGGTTGTGGATATGTACCTGCACCGTCCGCACATCGCCGAGGCTTTCCTTGCCCCATATCTTCTGGTAGAGCTCGTTGGCCGTGAAGAAGGTGTTCGGGTAGCGGACGAAGAGGGTGAGGATGCGATATTCCATATCGGCCAGATGGACGCTGCGGCCATCCTTCTCCACGCTGTGGCTGTTGGCATCCAGCGTGAAGGCCGCGCAGTGGTAGCCGTTGACGCTGGGCTCTGCGCCGTCCATCTGCACCCGGCGGATGTTGGCCATGATGCGGGCCAGCAGGATCTTGTTATTATAAGGCTTTGCCAGAAAGTCGTCGCCGCCCATTTCCAGCGCGCGGACGATGGTATCGGTATCGTCCAGACAGGATGTGAAGATGATAGGGCAGTGGTGCCAGCTGCGCAGACGCTGGCAGAGGTCTACGCCGTTGGTGTCCGGGAGAAGGATGTCCATCAGGATGACATCGAACTTTTCCCGCGCATGGCTCAAAGCGTCGCCGCCTGTCTCTGCACAGACCACCTCAAAATTCTGCTGACTTTTCAGAAAATAGCATGTGGTGTCGCGGATCACGGGGTCATCTTCCACCAACAATACGCGGATCATCCTGTCAGCCCTCCCCTTTTTTCGCACGATTTGTTATACTATAGTATACCTTATTTTTTGCACATCTACAAGGGGAGGCATTGCCATGAAGCAAAAATGGCCCATTCTGATTTTCTCCGCCCTGCTCACGGCCTTCATCGTGCTGGCCGGTATCTGGGGCAACGCGCAGTTCGAGCATCTGCACAGCGGCAGTGTGCTCACAGCCCAGCACGCCGCCCAGGGTATCGCGCTGGACGGCTGGCGGCAGGAAGCCCCCGGCCAGTGGCACTTTACTTTCACGGTGGGGGAAGACATTCCGTCCCTCACCCTCTGCGTCACCAACACAGCGGTACCGCTGGCCCCTGAGAGCCTCACCAGCCTCGAGCGCTCGGGGGAGCTGTATGCACTGGACGTCACGCCCGGCGAGACGGTGGAGCTGGTGTTCACCTGCGGCCGCAGCCCCCAGACATGGCTGATGACTTCCGCCTTCGCCTCCCGGGCATTCCGCTTCCGCACCATGACTCAGCTCATCGCTCTGACGGCCTTTGTGACCATGGGGATGGTGCTGCTGGCGCTCTACCACTATAAGCACCTGCCGGAGCTGGGGTACTTCCTGCTCTACCTCGTCATTATGAGCGTCTGGGCGCTGATGGTCTTCTTCTTCCCAGCCATCCGGAACAGTCTGCTCCAGCGCATCCTCCGCTCCTTCTTCTCCCTCACTGTGCTGGCCTCGGCACTGCTGGCGGCAGGGCTGCTGGGGGTAAAACTGCCCCGCTCCGGGCGGGGGCTCCTTGCGCTTGCCGCCGGATGCGTCGTCTTCTTTGCGCTGTCCATGAGCAGCTATCCCCCGCTGCGGGTCGGGATGCTGGTAGCTGGCATGTGCCTCTGCCTTTATTACTTAATGGCCGCCGTGAACGCAGACTATGAAGGTGCCGCTCTGATGCTCCTGCCCGGTGCTGTCACCACCGGCTTCCGGGTCTGGGCGCTGATGCCCGGACTGGACAGCGTGCTTTTTGTGGAGTCTGTCCCCTTCTACCTGCTGCGCTGCGCCCGCCTCTACGACCTTCCCTTTGCCATCGGCTGCATGGTGTTCGTCTGCCGGAGGTTTGCTCTCCTCTTCGACCGCACCGAGCAGCTGGCCCGGGAGCTGGACGCCCGGGTGGCAGAGCGGACAAAAGAGCTGACCGCCGAGACCGAGGCCCGCAAGAGCATGATGCTCAACATTTTTCACGACCTGCGCAGCCCTCTCTTCGCCGTCAGCGGCGGACTGGAAACACTGGAATCGGCCCCCGAGGCCCTTCCGGCCCTGCTTCCGGCTCTGCGTCAGCGCATTGAATTCCTGCGGCGGCTGACGGAAGACCTCTTCCTCGCGGCAAAGCTCGAGCAGAAGCAGATCCTGCTCAACGAAGACCGCACCGCCCTCAACGAAGAAGCCGCCGCCGTCTGCGCCGCCTGCCGGAGCGAGGCCGACCAGAAGGGCGTCGAACTCCATGTCAGCACCGACACGCCTCTGCCTGTCTGGGGCGACAGCGTGCGGTTACAGCAAATTATCCAGAACCTTGTCACCAACGCCATCCACTATACTCCCGCCGGGGGCAGCATCCATGTGGACTGCCGCGCCGAGGACGAAACGGCCTGTGTCAGCGTACAGGACACCGGCTGCGGCATCGCGCCGGAAGACCAGAGCGCTGTCTTTGACCGATACTTCCATACCACCGCCGACAAAAAGCACGACTCCACCGGCCTCGGCCTGACCATCGCGCAGGAGCTGGCCCACCTCCACCACGGCGAGATCACATTGCAAAGTGAAGTCGGCAAGGGCAGCATTTTCACGCTGCGGCTCCCCTTACTTACAGACTGAGAGGGCAAGGCCGCTGATAAGATCTATCTCTCGATAGAGAAAGAGGACATCACGCAAAAAATCGCATGATGTCCTCTTTCTTATCGCAATTTTCAAAAATAGTGCCGGTCAAAACTGCATCTTTGCGATATGCAGTTTGCGGCTGTTGCTTGTGCATTAAAAACGCAAACTGCTATATTTCAGCAGCTCCGTCAGCTTTGCCAGACGATGCACAGCCTCGTCCAGCACGTCGGTGCCGTGGGCAAAATGCATTCGGATGAGGTGGTTGACCGGCTCTTTGAAGAAGCTCGAGCCGGGGACAGCCGCCACACCGATGTTCTTTATCATCCACTCACAGAATTCCAGGTCGGTCCAGCCCTTGAACTGGGGCAGGGCGAGGAAATCCGAAATGTCTATCATGACAAAGTAGGTTCCCTGCGGGACGTTGTGCTTGAGGCCGATGGCATCCAGCCCGGCAAGGAAGTGGTCGCGCTTCTCGGTGTAAAGAGCGCGCAGACCTTCATAGTAGCTTGCGGGCATGGTCAGACCGGCGACGGCGGCCTCCTGCAGGGGTGCGGCTGCACCAACGGTCAAGAAGTCATGCACCTTGCGGGCTCCCTCGATGACATCGGCCGGGCCGATGAGGTAGCCCAGACGCCAACCGGTGATGGAGTAGGTCTTGGAGAGGGAGTTGCAGGTGATGGTGTGCTCGAACATACCGGGCAGGCTGGCCATGCAGATGTGCTCTGCCGGGGCGTAGACGATGTGCTCGTACACCTCATCCGTCACCACAAAAGCGTCGTACTTGATGGCAAGCCTGGCAATGTCTTCCAGCTCGTCGCGGCGGAAGACCTTGCCGCAGGGATTGGAAGGGTTGCAGAGGATCAGCGCTTTGGCACCCTCGGCAAAGCCCTTCTCGATGAGGCTCAAATCGAACTCATACTCCGGCGGCACTAATGGGATGTAGATGGGTTCAGCCCCCGAGAGGATGGCGTCTGCGCCGTAGTTCTCGTAAAACGGCGAGAAGACCATCACCTTGTCGCCGGGGTTGCAGATGGTCATCATGGCGGCCATCATGGCCTCGGTGCCGCCGCAGGTGACGCAGATTTCCGTGTTGGGGTCCACCTCGTGGTGGAGGGCCGGGCTGGTCTTTTTCGCCAGCGCCTCCCGGAAGTTCTGCGCACCGAAGGTCACGGCGTACTGATGGGGGCCGTCGTGGGCGGCTTTGGCCAGCGCGTCGGTCAGCTCCTTCGGCGGGTCGAAATCAGGGAAGCCCTGCGACAGATTGATGGAATCGTATTGGTTGTTGATGCGGGTCATCCGGCGGATGACAGAGTCGGTAAAGGTGCCGACGCGGTCGCTTAATCGTGGCATTTTTTGATCCTTTTCATCTTAGACTCCCCTCGAGAGGGGAGCTGGCACCGAAGGTAACTGAGAGGTTCAGTCCTTAAAATACGCATTCTGCACAGCCAGCAGGACGCCTGCGCGGCTGGCGGCGAAGTTCAGGCCGCCCTGCAGGTAGCAGGTATACGGCTCACGCAGCGGGCCGTCGCAGGAAAGCTCGATGGTGCTGCCCTGGGTAAAGCTGCCGCTGGCCATGATGACCTCATCGGTGTAGCCCGGTTCCGGAGAAGGTTCCGGGGCGGCATAGCTGTCCACGGGGCTTGCGGCCTGAACTCCCCGGCAGAAGCCGATGAGGGCGTCCGCCGTACCGGCATCAAAGCAGGTGACGATGTCGTTGTGGGCCTCGCAGTAGCGAGGGATGGGCTTTTTGCCCACCAGTTCCAGCAGGCACTGGGCGTAGATGGCCGTCTTGATGGCCTCGCAGACCACGCCGGGGGCGTAGTAGAAGCCCAGATACATATCGCGGGGCGTCTCGAGGGTGCAGCCCAGCTCCTTGCCGAGGCCGGGGGCGTTCAGGCGGTAGGCGCAGAGCTCCACGAGGTCTTTCCGGCCTGCGATATAGCCGCCGGTGGGGGCGATGCCGCCGCCGGGGTTCTTGATGAGGCTGCCCACCACGAGGTCGGCACCTGCCTGGCAGGGTTCTTCCTTCTGGGTGAACTCGCCGTAGCAGTTGTCCACAAAGATGATGATGTCGGGGTTGGCGGCACGTGCGGTGTCGGCGACCTTGCGGATGGTGTCGAGGTCGAAGGCGTTGCGCTGCAGGTAGCCGCGGCTGCGCTGGATGTGGCAGACCTTCGCGCCCGGGGCTTTCTGGGCGATGAGCTCATAGTCCGGGGTAAAGTCGGCCTTCAGCGGGGCCTCGTCGTACTTGATGCCGTAATCCATCAGGGTTCCGGTGCCTTTGCCCTTGCCATCCAGACCGATGACGCCTTCCAGCGTGTCATACGGACGGCCCGTGGCAGCCAGCAGGGTATCGCCTGCCCGCAGCAAACCAAAGAGGGCCACGGCCAGCGTGTGGGTGCCGCTCTGGAACTGGCTGCGCACCAGTGCATCTTCGGCGCCCATCACCTCGGCAAAGATCTGCTCGAGCTTGGCGCGGCCGCTGTCCCACAGGCCGTAGCCGGTGGTACCCAGCATATCGGTGGAGGACATCTGGGTGTCCGCAAATGCTTTCAGCATCTTGAGCTGGTTGTAGTCGCGGATGTCCTCCATCTGCTTGAAGTAGGGCTGGCAGAGCTCGAGGGCTTTTTCATCCAGTGCCAGAACTTCGGGTTTATAATCGAAAAAGTGATTTAACATTGACATTATAATGAATCCTTAATTGTTATTGTACTTCATATCGTGCATACTCCCCCATCTTCTCAAAGCCCAACCGGGTATAGAAATGCACCCGCTCGGGGCTGCACAGGAAGACAGGCATCCAGCCTTCGGCGGCGAGGGCATTCGCCATCTCGACGATGAGCCGCCCGCCGACGCCTTTGCCCCGCAGAGCTTCCACGGTCTCGCCGCAGGCCATGTATGCCTGACCATTTGCCAGCGCGTAGGCTCCCACAGTACAGATGATGTTTCCTTCCCGTTCCAGCGTCCAGACCCGGGCAAGGCCCCGGCTGCGCTTGGAGCAGAGCTCAGAGTAAAAGTCGTCCCGTTTTGAGGGCCTGTCAGGGAAGAGCATATCCGCTGCTTTTCCGGCGGCAGGTTCTGTGTTTTTGGCAAGACTCTGCCAGAGGGCAGCGTCTGCCTCAGGCAAGGGCAGCTGACGCCCTGGCACAAGGCCGAAGACGCTGTGCGTCTTTGCCCGTTTCCAACCGGTGGGCGGCGGACACTCGGCTTCATCCAGCACCACAGCCTCACAGCCGCAGAAAGCCAGAAAGCCCGCCAGCTCCTCGGGGTTGGCGTGACCCGCCAGCCACGCGGTGCTGCCGCCGACATCCAGTGCCAGCGTCGGCCCGGCGAAAAAGCGGCCCGGCTGGCTCTTACCGAAGAGGGCGAACGCCAGCGGCATAGTCGCCCCGAGACAGAGCTTGCCCCGGCAGGCGTTCAAAAAGCGCTGCTTCTGGCGGGGCGTTTTGATTTGAGCGATCACTTCAGCGCGTTGACGATGCTCTTGAACTCGCGGCCGCGCACTTCAAAGTTCGGGTAGAGGTCGAAAGAAGCACTGGCCGGCGAGAGAATGATGATGTCACCGGGCTTTGCGCAGGCGCGGGCCAGCTCCACGGCGTGCTGCATATTGTCGGCGTGTTGGATGGGCAGCTTGGCCTCGTTGAAGTTCGGGTCTTCGCGCACGGCCTTCTCGATGCGGGGGCCGGTAGCACCCATCAGCACGAGGTTCTTGACATGAGCCGTGATCTCAGGGGCCAGCGGCTCGTAGGGGATGTGCTTGTCGTAGCCGCCTGCGATGAGGATGACCTTCTGGTCGAAGCTGCGCAGACCGGCGATAGTGCGGGTGGGGCTGGTGCCGATGGAGTCATTATAATAAGTGACGCCGTCCAGCACGCGCACCGGCTCGATGCGGTGCTCCACGCCGGTGAAATTACTGCCCACCAGCTGGATGGCTTCCACAGGCACCTCGCCCCAGACGGCGGCGGCAGCGGCCAGCAGGTTCTCAATGTTGTGCAGGCCCCGCAGCTTCACGTCCTTCTGAGCGAGGAAGGGAGTCACGACGCCGTTCTCTGCCATGCAGAGCATCCCGTCATCCCGCAGGAACGCGCCGTTGTCCGTCTCGTGCAGGCGGGTGAACCAGACCTGCTTGCCCTTGCAGTCCTTCTGCATGGAGCGGCTGATCTCGTTCTCATAGCCGAGGACAGCGCGGCAGGGCTGCTTCTGGTAGAGCAGGATATTCCGCTTAGCGTCGATGTACTCCTGCATATCCTTGTGGTGGTCGAGGTGGTTGGGGGTCACGTTGGTGACGACGGCGATGTTGGGGCTCTGGTGCATACTGATGAGCTGGAAGCTGGACAGTTCCACCACGGCCACGTCGTCGGGGCTCACCTCGGGCAGCATGGGCAGCAAGGCTGCGCCGATGTTGCCGCCCAGATGCACCCTGCGGCCTGCGGCCTCGTAGAACTTGGAGATAAGGGTGGTGGTGGTGGTCTTGCCGTCAGAACCGGTCACGGCCACGATCTCGCAGGGGCAGAACTGGAAGAACAGCTCCACCTCGCTGGTGACCATGGTGCCGGCGGCCATGGCGTCCTGCAAAGGCTTCTCGAAATAGCCCACGAAGCCCGGGGTGCGCATGATGATGTCCTGCCCCTTGAAACCGTCGAGGTAATTCTCGCCGAGGCTCAGATCGATGCCCAGCTCCTTGATGGTGGCGGCGTAGTCGCCGAAATCTTCCACGCTCTTTTTCTGGTCGCAGAGGGTGACGTGCGCACCCAGCTCCACGAACTCCCTGATGAGCGTCTTATGGCTGACGCCCGCGCCGATAAAGGCAACCTTTTTGCCCTTGATGAGGTTTGCAAGCTCCTGCTGTTCCTTCTGCATAAAAAAGGACCTCCTCTATAAATGTATATTACCATAGCACCCCCGCCGCACACAGCCGCAGGAGAAAATGCATTGCCGTCCTCCATTATAGACCATTTGTTTCCGATTGGCAACGGAAAAACACAAACCGTGGCTCAAAATGTCCACTCAAATCAACAAAATGTCGATTGTCTTTTCTGCCTGTTTCTGTTACACTTATAGCGATTTCGATTTTTGGCGCAGCATCAACAGCATTGCGCCGGCTCAACACCAAAATTTTCCTGCGCCTGTCCGGGTGTAGTTTTCGTATTTCTTATCACTTTCTGAGACAAACAGGGCCGCATCGGCCCGAAAGGATGCATTTCTTGAAACAGCTTCGCTTTGTCGCGGCTTTACTGGCTGCGTTTTTTGTTCTGAGCCTGACCGCCTGCGGCTCCGGCTCCAACAGCTTTACCTGGTTCGTGGACTCCATCCCCGCGAACCTCGACCCGCAGGTGGCGTCCAGTGCCTCGGACATCATCGCCTGCGAGAACCTCTACAGCGGCCTCGTCCGCCGCACACCGGACGGCAGCCTCGCGCCGGAATTGTGTGAGCGGTGGGAGGTATCTGCCGACCGGCTCACCTATACATTCTATTTGAAGGACGGCCTGACCTATACGGCCTCGAAGGGAAATCCCTCCGACTATGCCATCACCGCCGAGGACTTCGTCTTCGCGTTCCAGCGGATGTTCCTCCCCGGCACCAACTCCCCCTACGCCGTGGAGTTCTCTGCCCTCGAGAACAGCGCCGCCGTTCTGGCCGGTCAGAAGCCCGCCAGCGCGCTGGGCGTCACCGCTGCGGAACCGCTGAAACTGGTGTTCCGACTCTCCTCGCCCGACGAGACGTTCCTCTCCAAGCTGACGCTGCCCGGCGCGATGCCCTGCGACGAATCGTTTTTTGACAGCACCCGAGGCACCTACGGTCTGACCAGCGCTTCCACCCTTTCCAGCGGACACTTTTACCTTTATAACTGGACGTCCAGCGGCCTTTTCCTCCGCCGGGCGGCTTCGGGGAGCCAAATCGACAGCCTGCGCCTCGTGGAGAACACCACGAGCTCCGGCCAGTCCGCCGAAGAGCTCATCAATAACGAAAAATGCACCGCCGCCCTCGACGACAGCGGTACCCCCACCTCGCTGCAGAGCGTGTCCTACTCCGACACCACATGGGCGCTGCTCTTCAACTGCGACTCCATCTTTGCTTCCACTGAGCTTCGGCAGGCACTGGGCAGTGTAGCCGCTTCGGCAGTGGAAGTCCCCGGCGGCGGGCTGTTCGCAGAGGCAAAGGGCCTCATCCCTGACGGCCTGACTGTGGACGGCATCGACTACCGGCAGACGGCGGGCGATGTCCGCCCGGCCTTCGGCGACCCCCGCGCACTCTACATCGCCGCCCGCGACGGCGGCGTCTCCCCCTCCGACTTTGGCCGCGTCTCCCTGCTGCTGCCTTCCGGCAGCGGCCTCAGTGACACCGCCGAGCTCATCAACAGCGCATGGCAGAAGGAGTTTTCGCTCTTCTTCTCGGTGGAAGAGGTAGAGCCGGAAGAGTTCCAGAAGCGGCTCGAAAACGGCAGCTACACCATCGCCCTCGCCCCCGTGCAGGCCGAGGGCGGCAGTGTCTACACCGCGCTGGCCCAGTTCTCCCCCACCGGCGGCGGGCTGACCGGCTACAGCGACGCCCTTTACACCACCCAGCTCTCGGCCAGCGCCACAGCCACCGGCAGCACCCGCTGCTCTCTGCTGGCCGCCTGTGAGCGCCAGCTCCTCGAACAGGCCGTGGCCGTACCGCTCTTCACCCAGCAGAAGCGGCTGCTGGTGGCCAACGGCATCGAGAGCCTCGTCTTCGACCCCTTCGGCCCGGTGCTGGATGTGACATATGCCACCAAATCAAAATAAAAAGCATAAAAACAGAGAGGATAGTTCAGGAATGACTATCCTCTCTGTTTTTATGCTTTTTTACGTTAATACGAAGGTCAGCTCTGCGGTGGCGGCGCACTTGCCGTCCACATAGGCGGACGCTTTGCCGATGCCCACCGGGCCGCGCTGCTCGACCAGCTCACAGTGAAGGGTGAGCACATCGCCGGGGGTGACCTGCTTGCGGAAGCGGGCGTTCTTGATGCCGCCGAAGAGGGCCAGCTTGCCTTTGTTCTCAGGCAGGCTCAGGGCCGCGACAGCGCCGGTCTGGGCCAGTGCTTCGAGAATCAGGACGCCGGGCATGACCGGCTGGCCCGGGAAGTGGCCGCAGAAGAATTCTTCGTTGCGGGTGACGCACTTGCGGCCAATGGCCCACTGACCCGGCTCGTAGTCCAGAATGCGGTCCACGAGGGCGAAGGGATACCGGTGGGGCAGGATGGCCGCGATGTCCTCGCTGGTCAGGCTGTTTGCGTTTTCACGCACGGTGCGGGGTTCTGCCATCGCTCAGCCCTCCCACTTCTTGAAGGCCAGGCAGGCGTTGTGTCCGCCAAAGCCCAGGCTGTTGCTCAGAGCGTACTCCATCTTCATCTCACGGCCCACATTCGGCACATAGTCCAGATCGCACTCCGGGTCGGGCTGCTCGTAGTGGATGGTGGGCGGCGCGAACTGGTCGCGGAGGGCCAGTGCGGTGAACACGGCCTCGATGCCGCCTGCGCCGCCCAGCAGATGGCCGGTCATGCTCTTGGTGCTGACGACGGCGATGTCCTTGGCGTGGTCGCCGAAGACGGCGTGGATAGCGGCAGTCTCGCAGCTGTCGTTCATGTGGGTGCCGGTGCCGTGGGCGTTGATGTGGTCGATCTGCTCGGGGGCAATGCCGCCGTCCTTGAGGGTCAGCTTCATGCAGCCGATGGCACCTGCGCCGCCGGGTGCGGGAGCTGTGAAGTGATAGGCGTCGCAGTTGGCGCCGTAGCCCACGACTTCGGCATAGATGTGTGCGCCGCGGGCCTTGGCGTGCTCCAGCTCTTCCAGCACCAGCACACCGCTGCCCTCGCCCATCACAAAGCCGCCGCGCCGTGCGTCGAAGGGCAGGCTGGCCGCATCAGGGGCCGCAGCAGTGGAGAGAGCCTTCATGCTGGTAAAGCCGCCGATGCCCAGCGGGCTGATGCAGCTCTCGGCACCGCCGCAGACCATGACCGGCTCGTAGCCGTCGCGGATGCGGTGGAAAGCATCGCCCACAGCGTTGGTGCCGCCTGCGCAGGCCGTCACCGGGCAGGTACACATTCCCTTGAGGCCGAAGCGGATGGCGATCTGTGCTGCCGCCATGTTGGCGATAGCCATGGGGACGAAGTAGGGGCTGACCTTCTCCATGCCCTTTTCCTCGCCGCGGCTGTGCTGCTCCTCGATGGTGGGCAGACCGCCGATGCCGCTGGACACGATGACGCCGATGTTCTCGGCCTCGGCTTCGCAGTCGATGCCGCTGTCCTGGATGGCCTCAGCGGCAGCGCCCAGCGCCAGCAGGGTGAAGCGGGCCATCTTGCGGGCTTCCTTTTTGTCCACGACGGTCTCGGGGTCGAAGCCCTTGACCTCGCCTGCCAGCTTGCACTTGAACTCGCTGGCGTCGAACTGGGTGATGGGGCCGATGCCGCACTTGCCTGCGCGGGCTGCGGCCCAGCTGTCGGCGGTGTTATTTCCAAGAGGGTTCACGGTGCCAAGACCGGTGATGACGACTCTGCGTTTTTCCATAGAAAAAGCTCCTTTTTACATTGCCATGCCGCCGTCCACACAGAGCACCTGCCCGGTGAGATAGCTGCTTTGTTCGGCGGCGAAGAAAGCCACCGCGTTTGCCACGTCCTCCGGCTGGCCGGCGCGTCCCTCCGGGATGGTCTTGCACATCTCGGTGCGGACAGCCTCCGGCAGAGCGGCGGTCATATCCGTGGCGATGAAGCCGGGAGCCACCGCGTTGACGGTGACGTTCCGGCTGGCCAGCTCCTTGGCGAGGCTCTTGGTCAGGCCGATGAGGCCCGCCTTGCTGGCGGAATAGTTGGTCTGGCCTGCGTTGCCCCGCAGACCCACCACGCTGCTCAGGTTGACGATGCGGCCATAGCGCTGGCGCACCATCCGGCGTGCGGCCTCCTTGCAGCAGAGGAACGCACCCTTGAGGTTGGCGTTCAGGACGGTGTCAAAATCTTCCTCGGAAAGGCGGAGGATGAGGTTGTCGCGGGTGACGCCCGCGTTGTTGACGAGAATATCCACGCGGCCAAAGGCATTCACTGCTTCTTCGAACAGCTTCTTGCAGCCCTCGGCAGTGGAGACGTCGGCCTGCACGGTGACGGCCTCGACGCCAAGCTCTTTGCACCTGTCTCTTATACACATCTGACGCTGCCGACGAATAGCCTTG
>ERZ1026957.825-NODE-825-length-12108-cov-5.108189_pt1 | contig 12108 bp, 9 predicted proteins | sample MGYA00519300_ERZ1026957 | MGnify/ENA primary metagenome ERZ1026957 (study PRJEB26926, sample SAMN06164520) | human gut metagenome | biome: ENVO:00009003; feature: ENVO:2100002; material: ENVO:00002003 | host: Homo sapiens | place: USA | collected 2012 ...
CCCCTATCGCGTGCAGCTTGTCGGCGGTGTTGTGCTCCACCAGGGACGCATCGCCGAGATGAAGACCGGTGAAGGTAAAACGCTGGTCGCTACCCTCCCCGCCTACCTCAACGCCCTGACCGGCAATGGCGTACACATCGTCACCGTGAACGATTACCTTGCCAAGCGAGACAGCGAGTGGATGGGCAAGGTTCACCGCTTCTTAGGGTTGACGGTCGGTCTGATCGTCCACGACCTCACGAGTGAGGAGCGCCGCAAGGCCTACGCCGCGGACATCACCTACGGCACGAACAACGAGATGGGCTTCGACTATCTGCGCGACAACATGGCCATCTACGCAAGCGAGCTTGTCCAGCGCGGACACGCCTTCGCCATCGTCGACGAGGTCGACTCCATTTTGATCGATGAGGCGCGCACGCCGCTCATCATCTCCGGCATGGGCGAAAAGTCCACGGAGATGTACTCCCGCACGGAAAGCCTCGTGCGAGGCTTCCGCAAGAAGGTCATCGCCGAGAGCGACGACAAGGAGGAAGAGGACGTCAACATCGACGCGGATTACATCGTCGACGAAAAGGCCAAGACCGCGACGCTCACCGCCCGCGGCGTGAAGAAGGCCGAGGAATTCTTCGGCCTTGAAAACCTCTCCGATCCTGAAAACTCCACCATCGCGCACCACATCAACCAGGCCATCAAGGCGCACGGCACGATGAAGCGCGACATTGACTATGTCATCAAGGACGGTCAGGTCGTCATCGTCGACGAGTTCACCGGCCGACTGATGTTCGGCCGCCGCTACAGTGAAGGTCTCCATCAGGCGATCGAGGCCAAGGAGCACGTGGAGGTCGCACGCGAGAGCAAGACCCTTGCGACCATCACCTTCCAGAACTACTTCCGCCTCTACGGCAAGCTCTCCGGTATGACCGGTACGGCGCTCACGGAGGAAGAAGAATTCGGCACGATCTATAACCTCGACATCATCGAGATCCCGACGAACCGTCCCATCGCCCGTATCGACGACCCCGACGTCGTCTACAAGACCGAGGCGGCAAAGTATCGCGCCGTCATCGAGCAGGTGAAAAAATGCCACGCCAAGGGGCAGCCCGTTCTGGTCGGTACGGTGTCGATCGAGAAGAACGAAAAGCTCTCCTATCTTCTCTCCCGCGAGGGCATCAAGCACAACCTCCTGAACGCGAAGAACCACGAAAAGGAAGCCGAGATCGTCGCGCAGGCCGGTAAACTCGGCGCGGTTACGGTCGCAACGAACATGGCAGGCCGTGGTACCGATATCATGCTCGGCGGTAACGCCGAATACATGGCGAAGAACGACCTGCGCAAGGCAGGCCTTTCCGATGAACTGATTGCCGAGGCGACCGGCTACGCCGAAACGGACAATCAGGAGATCCTCGACGCGCGCGACATGTTTGCAAAGGCGCTGGAAAAGCACCGTGAGGAGATTTCCGGCGAGGCGGACAAGGTCCGCGAGGCGGGCGGCCTTTTCATCATCGGCACCGAACGCCACGATTCCCGCCGCATCGACAACCAGCTGCGCGGCCGTGCCGGCCGTCAGGGCGACCCCGGCGAAACGCGCTTCTACCTCTCGCTTGAGGACGACCTGCTGCGTCTTTTCGGCGGCGAGCGCATCACCAATCTGATGGAGCGCTTCAATCTCGACGAGGATACGCCGATCGAAAACAAGACCCTCTCCAAGGCCATCGAAAACGCGCAGACGAGCGTTGAGTCCCGCAACTTCCAGTACCGCAAGAGCACGCTCGAATACGACGATGTGATGAACAAGCAGCGCGAGATCATCTACGGTCAGCGCAAGCAGGTGCTCGACGGCATGGACATCAAGCCCACCATTCTGAACATGCTGAGAAGCAGCATCGAAAGTCAGGTCGCCTTCGCCTTTGGCGAGCACGACAAGACGGACGACGAGCACCGCGCCGACGCGCTCAAGAGCTGCGAGGGCACCTACTTCCCGCGCGGCGCTGTGGCTGGCTCTTCCCTCGCAGGTCTCTCCGCAGAAGACCTGACCGAGCGTTTCTATGCCGCAGCGGAGAGCTACTACGAGGCCAAGGAAAACGCCGTCACCTCGCCCATCATGCGCGAGCTGGAGCGCGTGGTACTGCTGCGCGTGGTCGACGAATACTGGATGGATCACATCGACGCGATGAGCGAGCTGCGTCAAGCTATCCGTTTGCAGTCCTACGGCAACAACAAGCCCATCGACGTTTACAAGCAGGAATCCCTCACGATGTTTGAGGATATGATCGCCGCCATTCAGGGCGACACGGTGCGCCGCATCTTCTCCGCCCGCGTCAAGACCGAGGGCGAGGTCAAGCGCGAGCGCGTGGCTGACGGCATCGTCGCCTCCACCTCCGGCGACGGCACCGTAAAAAAGCAGCCGCGCAAGGTGCAGAAGATCGGCCGCAACGATCCCTGCCCCTGCGGCAGCGGTAAAAAGTACAAGCAGTGCTGCGGCAGATGACCCATCGCTTGAAGTGATTTGAATGCAAGGGGGCTGTTCTCTTTCCCGAAGGAGAGCAGCCCCCTTGCCCAAAAGGAAAGGAGGCACTTTGATGTCTTTTTCGGAACACAACCACAACGGTCTTATTTTCGACACCTCCGACGTGCTCTCCGCCGTGCCTGGCGCAGTGCACGCTTTCACCACGCGCCACGGCGGGGTGAGTCCCGCACCGTTTGATTCGCTCAATTTTGCCGACAACAGGGGAGATCGCAGCGAAAATCTTCTTGAAAACTATCGTCTGCTCGGTGAGGCCGTTGGCATTGACGCCTCGCGTGCCGTGGGCTGCCGCCAGATCCATTCTGACCTTGTGCGCGTTGCGTGCGAGGAGGACGCGGGCAAGATCCTCTGGAATGACCGCCCCTACGACGCCGACGGGCTCATCACAAACGTGCCGAATCTGCCGCTGTTCGCCTACGGGTCAGACTGCTGCGTCATCACGCTCTACGACCCCACCTCGCGCTCCATCGGCGCAGTGCATGCCGGCTGGCGCGGCACGGCGAGCGGCATCGCGCTCAAGGCCGCCGTGTCGATGATGAGCTGCTACGGCGCAGACCCCTACACGCTGCGCGCCGCCATCGGCCCGAGCATCGGCAAATGCTGCTTTGAGACCGACCGTGACGTGGCGGACGCCTTCTTCGCCCTGCTCGACCCCGCAATGGACGAGCGCATCGAGCAGCGCGGCGACAAGTTCCACATCGACTTAAAGGAGATCAACCGCCTGTGGCTGCTGCGCGCCGGGATCGACCCCGCGCGCATCGACGTTCACCCCGACTGCACCAAATGCCACCCCGAGCGCTACTGGTCGCACCGCGCGATGGGCGAAAAGCGCGGCGGCATGGCTGCGATGATCTGCCTGACGGAGGATATGCTGTGAAGCGGCGGCTCGCCGCGCTCCTGTGCGCGCTCGCACTCTCGCTCTCGCTCGCGGGCTGCTGGAGCAGCGACGTGAGCGACGAAGGAAACGACTTCTGGGAAGAACCGCCGGAGCAGGAAGCGGACAACTCCCCCCTGACGCCGATCACGTCGTTTGCGCTTCCTTACCTGCAAGGCGTCACGCTCGACCCTCTCACCTGCCCCGACGGCATACAGCAGGTGCTCGGCGCGCTGCTCTATGAAGGACTTTTCGCACTGGACGAATCGTTTGCGCCGCAAAACGTTCTGTGCAGCCGCTATGAACGCAGCGACGACGGCACGAGCTACACCTTTTATCTGCGCGACGACGCCAGCTTTTCCGACGGCAGCGCTCTGACGGCAAACGACGCGCTTGCCACGCTCCGCCGCGCACAGCAGAGCGAGCGCTACAGCGCGCGCTTCGCAAATGTCTCCTCAATGCGCGCAAGCGGCGGTACGCTCATCATCACTCTCTCGCGCGCAGACAGCGCCTTCCCCGCATTGCTCGATATTCCCATCGTCAAGGCGGGATCGGAGAAAAGCACCGTACCGCTCGGCACCGGGCCGTATCTCTTCGTCACAGACGGCGACGGCGCATTCCTGAAGCGGAGCGCCGACTGGCATGGTGGAGCCCTGCCGTTTGAGCGCATCGAGCTGCGCGCCGCTAAGGATACGGACACGGCGGCGTACCTCTTTTCCTCGCGCGAGGTGCATCTGCTCTTATCCGACCTGACAAGCGGCACGGGGGATCTTCGCAGCGCGGAGATCCAGATCACCGATTACGCAACCGCGAACATGATCTACCTTGGCTTCAACACACAGCGCACGCTGCTCTCCGACGCGGCGCTGCGCAGCGCCATCGCAGGCGCGATCGACCGCGGCACCATTACGACGGGTTATCTTGTCGGTCACGCAAAGGCGGCGCGTTTCCCGCTCTCGCCGAGTGCAAGCCTCTATCCCGCGGAGATGGCAGAGACGCTCGCTTCCCCCTCGCTTGCGGCAACGTTGGAAAATGCAGGCGTGACGGATTCCCGCCCCCGCACGCTGACGATCCTCGTCAGCGAAAGCGATTCCTTCAAGGTCTCCATCGCCGACTACCTCAGCCGCACGCTCTCAGGCGGCGCGCTGACGATCAAGGTGCGTGCGCTGCCATGGAACGACTATCTGACCGCGCTGCAAAACGGGAACTTTGACCTCTATCTCGGCGAAGTCCGTCTGACGGCGGATTGGGACATCTCCCCGCTCGTGCGCACCGGCGGCGCGCTCAACTACGGCGGCTATGCCGACGAACAGTGCGATACGCTGCTCGACACCTTCCTCCAAAGCGAGAGTGAGGAGACCGCACGCACGCTGTACCGCTATCTCGACCAAAGCGCGCCCATTGCGCCCATTGCGTTCCGAACCTCGTCCGTCCTGACGCCGAGCGGCCTCATCGACGGCTTGACGCCCACCGCCTCCTCCCCGTTCTACGGGCTTGCAAACTGGGCGGTACACTTCGACAAGGGATAGGCACGCAGCAGAAGATGCGCCATATCCCAATATGACAAAAAGCTCCTCCGCAAAAAATGCGGAGGAGCTTTTTTCGTTTCTTTTAATACTGCCGCACCACGGCGACAACGCGGCCCAAGATCGTGCTCTCGCGGCCGTCGATGGGCTGGTAGTCGGGGTTTGCGGGCAGGAGCCAGACCTCGCTTCCCTTGCGCTTGAGCGTTTTGACCGTGGCCTCGTCGCCGATCAGGGCAACGACGATCTGCCCGTTCTGCGCGATGCTCTGGCGGTGGACGACGACAAGGTCGTCCGGCAGGATGCCGACGCCGAGCATCGACTCGCCGCGCACGCGCAGGGCAAAATACTCGTCATCGTGCCCGCCGGTATCGAACGTCAGGTAATCCTCGATGCACTCCTGCGCCAGAATCGGGCTGCCGGCGGCGACGTTGCCGACGATGGGCACGCGGCGGCGCGAAGAAAGCTCGTCAGCCGCTTCCTCCGGCCGCACAGGGGCGGCAGGCGCTTCCTGCGGCTGCTTTTTGAGCGTGATGGCGCGGCCCTTGCCCGCGCTCTTTTCGATGAGTCCCATCTCCTGCAAATGCTTGATGTGGAAATGGACGGTGGAGGGCGACTTGAGCCCCAGCGCCTCGCCAATCTCGCGCACGGAGGGCGCATAGCCGTGCAAAGCGATGCTCTCTTCAATGTAATCGTACACGCGCTGCTGCATTCTGGATAATTTCTCCATCGTCGTGCGCCCCTTCCAACATTTGTTCGAATCTATGATACCACATTTTCCGTCAAATGCAACATCTGTTTCACATTTTTGTGCCGGTTTCACGTTTTTCTCCTTGCAAAAATTTTTGAAATATTTTTCAAAAACCCATTGACAAACGCCGCTCGATGTATTATTGTACTAATCACTTAATACAGTGATACAAAGGAGGGTCACGATGGATTGGAGCTTTCGCAATGACCAACCGATCTACTCCCAGCTGATCCAGCGGCTCACGGAGGCCATCGTCTCGGGTGTCTACGCCCCGGGGGAAAAGCTTCCCTCAGTGCGCGAGCTGGCGCTGGAGGCCGGCGTCAACCCCAACACCGTGCAGCGCTCGCTCACGGAGCTTGAGCGCGATGGTCTGGTCTTTTCCCAGCGCACGGCGGGACGGTTCGTCACGGAAAATGAAAACATGATCGTAAACGCAAAACTCCGCATTGCCGACGAGCGCGTGAGCGAGTTTCTTCGCTCGATGAAAACGCTCGGCTGCGGCAGGCAGGAGATCATCTCCCTCATTGAGGGAGCAAAGGAGGATGAAGAATGAGTATTTTAGAATGTAAGGCGCTCACCAAAAGCTACGGCGCCAGAGAAGCGCTCAAGAGCGTCGATCTCACGATCGAGCCGGGGCACATCGTGGGCCTTCTCGGCCCGAACGGCAGCGGCAAAACGACGCTCATCAAGCTTTGCAACGGCCTTCTGACGCCGACGTCGGGCGAACTGCTGATCGACGGCAAAAAGCCGTCTCGCGCAACGAAGGCGATCGTTTCCTATCTGCCCGACCGCGACACGCTGCCCGGCTGGATGAGCATCGCGCAGGCGCTCGACTACTACGGTGACTTTTACTTAGACTTCCGCCGCGGCCTTGCCGAGCAGATGCTGATGAACCTCGGCCTTGACCGCACGCAGAAGATCAAGACACTTTCCAAGGGCATGCGCGAGAAGACGCAGCTCATCCTCACGATGAGCCGCGAGGCAAAGCTTTATCTTCTTGACGAGCCCATCGGCGGCGTCGACCCCGCGACGCGCGACTACATTCTGCGCACGATCATCGGCAACTACAGCGAGGACGCGGCGGTCATCATCTCCACACACCTGATCGCCGACGTCGAGCAGATCCTTGACGAGGTCGTGTTCCTGCGCGAGGGGCAGGTCATGCTCCACGAGAGCGTGGAGACCATTCGAGACGAAAAGGGCAAGAGCGTGGACGAGCTCTTCCGGGAGGTATTCAGATGCTGAGCAAACTGATCAAACATGAATTCCGTGCAACGAGCCGCATCATGTGGCCGGTCTTTCTTGGAATGCTGGCACTGACGGCGCTGATACGTTTTTCTCAGTTGCTCCTGAACGGCGGGCACATTCCCTGGCTCTTACAGCTCATCGGCGTACTGCTGGTCATCGGCTTCGTGATGGGCCTTGGTGCGCTGGCGTTTGCGCCGCTGGTGCTCTCCGCCGTCCGCTGGCGCGACCATGTGCTCAAGGACGAGGGCTATCTCACGCTGACGCTCCCCGTGAGCGTGCACGAGCTGCTCGCCTCCAAGCTCATCGTCTCCGCCGTGTGGTACGCTGCCGCCTTCCTCGTGGGCGTTCTCTCGCTGCTGATCGCCGCCTCCGACTGGGCTTCCCTTCGCTATGTGCCGGAAAACTTCGTCGATTTCTTCACGGCATTTTCTCAGATGGACGCCTCGCTGCGCGGCCATGCGCTGCTCATTTTGCTTGAGCTGCTCGGCAACTTCGTTATGACGATCTCCGCCGCGTCGCTCGTGGTGTACGCCGCCTTCTCCATCGGCTACAGCTTCAATAAGCACAAGTCACTCTGGACGACCGTTCTCGTTCTTGTGTTCTTCGAGGTCGCACAGTTCACCGCCATCGCCATGATCGGCGCGTTTTTCAACGCCAACCCCACGCGCTGGATGAATCTGGACGTTTACAGCGCGCCCGCGAGCGTCGAATTGCTTCTCCTCTGGGGGATGTTCGGCGAACTGCTCTTCGCCGCGGCAGGCTACGCCGTGACGTGGTACTTCACGACGAAAAAACTGAATCTCGAGTAACGCATTTCCTGAAAAAGCAGCCGCGAAAAGCCTCCGCTTTTCCGGCTGCTTTTCTGCACCCTTTTTACGTCCGGATTTCCCAAGAATCAAAGATTATGTCAACTTGCGACGCAAAATTCATTTACCTGAAAGGAGACCCTCCATGCAAATTCTGACTGTTACCGGTCTTCAAAAGACCTACACCACGCGCTTTGGCGGCAGCAAGGTCCAGGCGCTCAAAAATGTCAGCTTCACCGTTGAAGGCGGCGAATATGTTGCCATCATGGGCGAGAGCGGCAGCGGCAAAACAACGCTTCTCAATATCCTCGCCGCGCTCGACAAGCCGACCGGCGGTACGGTGCTGCTCGGCGGCAAGAACCTCTCCGAGATCCCCGAGGAGACCGCCGCGGCTTTCCGCCGCGACAACTTAGGCTTTGTGTTTCAGGACTTCAGCCTGCTCGACACGTTCTCGCTCGAGGACAACATCTGCCTGCCGCTCGTGCTCGCGGGCAAGTCGCGCACGGAGATGCGCGACCGGCTCGCGCCGCTCGCCCGCGACCTCGGCATCGAGCCGCTGCTCAAAAAGTATCCCTACGAGGTCTCCGGCGGGCAGAAGCAGCGCGCCGCCGTTGCCCGCGCGCTCATCACCCGCCCGCAGATCCTGCTGGCCGACGAACCGACCGGCGCGCTCGACTCCCGCTCGACGGACGAGCTTTTGAAGCTTTTTGCCGAGATCAACCACGCAGGACAAACGGTCGTAATGGTCACCCATTCCGTGCGCGCGGCGAGCTGCGCTTCGCGCGTGCTGTTCCTGCGCGACGGTGAAGTCTCGCTCGAGCTCACGCGCGGCAAGGACACGGACGCGCAGTTCTACCAGCGCATTGCCGACGCGCTCACGCAGCAGCAGACGGGAGGCGAGTGCGCATGAAGGCAGGCTTTTCCCCCAAGCTCGCACTGCTCGGCATTAAGAAAAATGCGCGGCTCTATGTTCCCTATCTTCTCTCCTGCGCGTTCATGGCGGCGGTACTGTATGTCATCGCTTTCCTTGCCGCCACTCCCGCGCTCTATGTGATAAACGGCAAGATCGATGGCGCGGGCACGACGACCATCCAGCTCGTGATGAGCCTCGGCTCCGGCGTCATCTCGGTCTTCGCGGCGCTGTTCCTCTTCTATACGAACAGCTTCCTTCTGCGCCGCCGCAAGAAGGAATTCGGTCTTTACAGCGTGCTCGGCATGGACCGCGGCGCGCTCGGCACGATCCTCTTCTGGGAAACGCTCATGGCCGCGGCGTTCACGCTCGTCGCAGGTCTTGGCTTCGGCGTGCTGCTCTCCTATGTTTCGCAGGCGGTGCTGCTGTGTCTGCTCGGTCTCCCCGCCGTCGCGTTCTCGGTGAGCGCCTCCGCACTCAGGCAGTGCGCCGTCACGTTTGCCGCCATCTTCGCGCTGCTTTACGTGCGCGGTGTGCTGTCGCTCAGGCACGCGCAGGGCGCGGCGCTGCTGAAAAGTGAAAACGTCGGCGAAAGGCCGCCGAAGTCGCAGTGGCTGCTCGTGATCCCCGGCATAGCCCTGCTCCTTGGCGCGTACTATATCGCCGCGACCATCAAGGACCCGGTGGCGGCGATCCTGCTCTTTTTCGTCGCGGTCATCATGGTCATTTTAGCGACGTATCTGCTTTTTATTTCCGGCAGCGTGACGCTCTGCCGCACGCTCCAGAAAAGTGAAGCGTTCTACTACAAAAAGCGCAACTTCGTCTCGCTCTCGTCGCTTACCTACCGTATGAAGCGCAACGGTGCGGGCCTTGCTTCCATCTGCATTCTCTCCACGATGGTGCTTGTAATGCTTGCCTCGACGGCGAGCCTCTATTTCGGCGCGGAGGATGCGATCAGCGCTCTCGCCTCCCAGAATCCCTACCGGCAGGCCGACGAAATGGCAGCGATCCGCGCCGAGTTCTTCTCGCTCTACGGCAGTCTCTTCTTCCTCGGCATTCTGCTGAGTGCCGTCTTCCTCTTCGCAACGCTTCTGATGCTCTACTACAAGCAGGTCGTCGAAGGGTATGAGGACGCCTCGCGCTTTGCCATCATGCAGCGCGTAGGCATGACCAAGCGCGATATCCGCGAGAGCGTGAACGCGCAGATGCTGCTCGTCTTCCTGCTGCCGCTCGCCGCGGCGGCGCTGCACCTCGCCTTTGCCCAGCCGATGGTCTGGCAGATCCTGCAGATCTTCGGCATCCAGAACCTGACGCTCTTTCTCGGCGTGACGGGCGCAGCGCTGCTCGTCTTCGCGCTGCTTTACTGCGCGATGTACCGCCTGACCTCAAACGCCTACTACCGCATCGTCAGCACACAAAACGTCTGATAGGGAAAGGATTTTCCATAAAGCGGCAGCGGCAAAAAATCCCGTCTCACCTGATGTGAGACGGGATTTTTTCAAGCTTAACTAACGCTTCGCCGTAAAGCCATGCTATTTACTCTTTTACTTGCCTGCGTACTCGACCAGCGTCTTAAAGAAGTTCAGGCAGGTCTCGTAGTCGCACAGGGCCTTTTCAGGCGTCTTGCTATAGAGCACGAGCTTGCAGTCGTTCTCGGGGTGGAACTGAACGCCGAGGCAGAAGGTCTTATCCTGACGCTCGACCGCTTCAATGACCTCCACGCCGTCATACGTTGCGGTGCTGACAACGGTGAGATTCGTCCCCTCAACGCCGCCGACGGCCTGATGATGCCAGGAGGAAACATTCTTCAGCTCCGTGGAGCCGACAATCTTATAGAGCCACTTGGAATCATTCTGATCGATGGTCACATCGTGGCGGGCATAAGTACGATCCGGTGCGTCAGCCGGCATTCTGTGCGTATCGTTGTAGGTCTTTCCCTGTTCCTTATAATAGTTGGGGATATCCTGAATGAACGTGCAGCCGGAAACAATGGACATCACCTGCTCGCCGCGGCAGACTGCGAACGTCGGCACGTCCTTTTCGAGGCAATAAGCCATGAGCATGTAGTCAGAGATATCGCGCGTGGCGTTGATCTCTTCGCCCTCGTTCTTTTCCTTCTCGGGAACCTTGAACAGAGACGGGCTCACATCTTCGCCGCCGGTGAAGAACACGCCGTCGATGGCCTGCATCACAGCGCCGACATTGCTGGTCGCGAGATCCTTTTCCTTCACCTTATCGGCGTATTCCTGCTTGAGCATGCCGCTCTCTTCGAGATACGCGGATTCGATCTTACCCTCGGTATCATACTTCACAGCCGTGCTCGTCACCTGATCGAGCTCAACGGGGATCGCGCCGACGGTCTTGAAGATCGTCTTGTGGGAGTCGTAATTCTGGCCGTTGTAGGACCAGCTGATGCCGATCACGGGCTTGTCGGCGATCGTCGCGGCATTTTTGAGCATCTGCTCAAGCATTGCCATGGTCACGGGCTTGGCGGCCTCATAGGTGAGCCCGTCCATCAGGCCGGACCAGATGGCCATATCGTCATAGTCTGCGGGCCACGCGCTCAGAAGCGCCTTGTCCAGGCCGGTGCTGCGCAGGACCATTGCAGCGGCTTCCAGCTGCGTAACCGCCGCGTCAGGGGCAAAGGTGTCCTTGCTGACACCGTTGACGATCCCCTTGGAATAGGCGAGGTTGATCACGCCCTCATACTTGCTGCTCTCGGCAACATCCTTGAAAGCGCTCGCTTCCTTTGCGCTCGCCTCTGCCTGCGCAGAGAGACCCATATTCTTGATGACCTCCTGCGTCACTTCGGCACGGGTCAACGAAGAACCGGTATTGCTCGCGAAAGCAGTGGCAGAGAGACTGAACACGAGAATAAGCGCCATAATCAGAGACGTTGCTTTCTTAGACAATCTTTTCATACAAATTCTCCTTCGTTCGATATTGTGCGGCATCAACGCACCGCTATGTCGTCATAATAGCGAGGGAAAGCAAAAATAGCAAGTCTAAGTTTCAGCAATCTGCATTTTTAGCCACTGCATACAACACATCGACCGTCCTTCCCGTATAAAATGCACAATCACTTTTCCATTCCTGCATTTTTCTTTTATTCCAACGCTGTACAACGCTCCCTTCACCCTTGTTTTTGCGGCGGAAACACGGTATACTATAAATAGCAGTATCCTCTAAAAACGCTTTATCTCATTCAGGAAGGACGATTCTATGGATATTAAATTTTCCGGTTCGGACGCAAATGGCTTCCAGTTCGATCAGAACGCCGCGCCCAGGCCCAAGAAGGAGCGCAAGCCCCGCAAATCGATCGGCAGCAAGGCCGGCCGCATCGCGGTCAATGCGCTCGTCACGCCGCTCGTCATGAACGGCATGACGAACCTCGTGGGGGAGAATCCCGACGACGGCACCTCCTTCATCAGCCAGTTCTTCAACTTCTGTCTCTTATACACATCTGACGCTG
>ERZ1026957.826-NODE-826-length-12105-cov-3.876598_pt1 | contig 12105 bp, 6 predicted proteins | sample MGYA00519300_ERZ1026957 | MGnify/ENA primary metagenome ERZ1026957 (study PRJEB26926, sample SAMN06164520) | human gut metagenome | biome: ENVO:00009003; feature: ENVO:2100002; material: ENVO:00002003 | host: Homo sapiens | place: USA | collected 2012 ...
AAGGCTATTCGTCGGCAGCGTCAGATGTGTATAAGAGACAGCTCTACAACCGGGAGGCTGATGATTTGTCCGCTGACGCGGAAGGCAAGTCTCACATATTCCACGGCTTCCACTATTCCGGAGAAGTCTTTGCGGATAACCGACTGTGAACTGACTTGCGCAGTCTTCACCGGTCGGATAAGGGTATTGCTACCCTTTTGTTTTTGCCCGCACGACGTGATGAACAACGTCGTAACCAGGGCGAAAAGAAACATTTTTTTCATTGGTAAACAAGTATATAGTTATTCGTTCAGGTATATATAAAAACATAAAACCGGGAAAACAACCAAATGTTCTCCCGGTTATAGGATAAATGATGATTTAATGTGCCAATGTGCTAATTGGCTGCGCAATGTTTATGTTGCGCTATCACGCCGCAGGTCATTGGCACATTGGCATATTAATTTTCAATTCCGTCCCCCGTTCCAGCGTATATGGGTGTCCGTAGACTTGTATGTCCACTTTGCTGCCTGCTGTAAGCGCGATTTCGATTTCTTTTCCTACCCGTATGTGAAGTGTGTTTTTCAGATAATTCACCTTGAATGAATAGCTGTCCCATTTTTGCGGTATGACAGGGGAGAAACACAACGTCTCCTTCAGCACCTGCATACCTGCAAATCCGCGTACAATGGCCAGCCAGCTGCCGGGCATACTGGTTATGTGCAGACCTTGGTCCGCTTCGTTGTTGTAGTCGTCCAGGTCAAGCCGCGTGGCATGCAGGAAAAGCTGGTAAGCTTTTTCCACTTTGCCGATGCGTGCAGCCAGGATGGAATGGATGTGGGGAGAAAGGGAGGATTCGTGTACGGTCATCGGCTCATAGAACTCGAAATTGCGGCGGACGGTTTCCGTGTCAAAATAGAAATAATAGAGGTAAAGTCCGAGCAACACGTCGCTCTGCTTGATGTAGCAAGAGCGCAGAATGCGGTCCCATGACCAATGTTGGTTGATGGGGCGTTCTTCGGCAGGAATGTTATCTGTACTTTCCAGTACTTTATCCATATAGCCGTCATTTTGGATAAAAATACCCCGTTCCTTGTCTTCCGGCAGATACATGTGTTCGATGATGTCTCTCCACCGGGCACTTTCCTTCACTTGGTCGAGATTGGTGATGCGGCGTATGTGGGCATATTCATCCGGATATTGCTGTGCCACCATTTCCAGAAAACGGAGGGTCATCTTGAGGCACTGTATACAGGAATAGTTAGTGTACCAGTTGTTGTCCACATTGTTTTCGTATTCATCCGGGCCGGTAACCCCCAGTATGACATATTTCTGTTTGGGTTGGGAGAAGGATACCCGTTGGCTCCAGAAGCGGCTGACGGCAATCATTACTTCCAGGCCATATTTAGCGATATAGTCCATATTGCCCGTCAGCGCTGCATGCTGAACGATGGCATAGACAATGATATTGTTACGGTGGATTTCCTCGAAGGTTATTTCCCACTCACTGTGGCATTCCTCTCCATTGTTGGTTACCTGCGGAAACAACGCTGCACCGTCCTTGAAACCCAGTTTACGGGCGTTTTCGATGGCTTTGGGAAGCTGGTTGTACCGATATGCCAGCAAGTTCTTTGCAATCTCTTTGGGAGTGGAGAGCAGAAAAAACGGTACACAACACAGTTCCGTGTTCCAATAAGTATTGCCGCCATATTTTTCTCCGGTGAATCCTTTGGGGCCGATGTTTAGGCGTGGGTCATCTCCCCGGTAAGTCTGATACAGCTGGAATATGTTGTACCGGATACCTTGTTGCGCTTCCGGGTCCCCTTCGATGACGACATCCGTTTCGTCCCAGATTTCCTGCCAGGCCCTTCGATGCTCTTCTATCAGCGTATTCCAGCCTATGCTCTTGACTTCGAGTGCCTCGGCCACGGAGTGTTCCACCAATTCACTCCGTTCGTGGTAGAGAGAAGAAGCGATGGCGGTGTATTTGATGAGTGTCACGTTGTCTCCGGGTTTCACGTCGGCACCTACGCTGAAACCGGTCTGCTTTTCCTTTTCTATCCGTATGGGGTTGGCAGTGGTTTCCTTGTTGTTTTTGAAGAATTGGTAAGTCATGGCGTAGCACACTTGTGCATCTTCCCGGCGGGTCTGTGTCCAGAGATAGGCACAGCTGCTGGTAGAACCGGAACGCAGTATGTTCCATATTTTCAGGTTTGGCAGGTCGGCATCGTCTACTATATTCCCGTCAAGGATGGGCACGAGTGAGATTCTGCCGGTATAGTTGATGGAAGACACACTGTACTTGATGAGACAGAGGTTGGGTCTTGCCATATTTGTGATATGCTCTACATGGATGCGGAGCTGGTTTCCGCGAGGAGACGTCACCTCCATGTCCCGGTAGGAGATACCTTCCTTCATATCCAGGCGGCGGTTGAAGCTATCGACATCCCAGCCTGCCAAATCGAGTTCCTCATCGATGAGGCGCAGGTTGATGCGGCTCCAGTCAGCAGCCTTGGGTATACGGGTGTAATATGGTGGAAATCCGTTCTTCCACCATCCTACGCGGGTTTTGTCCAGGAAAGTGATACCGGCCACAAATGAACCACGGTAACTGTCACTGCTGTAAGGCTCCTCAAAATACCCTCGTTGCCCGAAACGTCCGTTTCCGAGACTGAATATACTTTCCGACATCCGTTGACGGTCGGGGTGGAATTGGTCTTCGATGATGTTCCATTCATCGGTCTTGAGGTATTTTTTCATGGCGACGTGTTTTCTGTAGTTATCGCCGTAAAGATACGCAATATGCGGAAATAAAAGAGAAAAGTGAGGACAAAAATAGTGAAAGGGGAAGGGAGGGGATTAAAAAAGATAATATAGCACACAGATGACACAGATAAGGCAGATGAATACGGATTATTAGACAAACTTATCCGTGTTCATCTGCCTTATCTGTGTCATCTGTGTGCAGAAGTAGGAGCTTGATTCTATTTCTCTCCCTTAGTCTCTTTAATTAAATATACACAGAAAGCACCTATTATCAGCATCACTCCTGCCAATACAAGCATATTGATTTCGGGGGGCAGTACTCCTTTGGGAGTAAACAAGGACAGAATACTGCCGCCCAAAGCTGCCGCAATAATCTGCGGAATACAGATGGTACCATTGAAAAGACCTAAGTAGGTACCCATATGTCCTCCGCTCAGTGCATTGGTCAAGATGGTGAACGGCAGTGCCAGCATGGCAGCCCATGCACAACCTATCAGCAGGAAGGAAATGAACAACATATACGGATTGTGCATAAAATAGGTGGAAATGAAACCTATACCTCCCAGAACAAGGCTGAGTGAGTAGACCCGGCGACGGTCCTTGAACATCGGTATGCAGATGGCCCAAAGCACAGAGCCGATGGCTTGTACGGCAAACAGTACGCCTACCCAGTCGGCGGCATTCTGATATTGCAGGCTCTTGGTGTCGAGTACCACTTTGGTGACACCATCTACCAGGTGCTCTACTGTAGGAGCGTCAAAAGCATTGGCAGCGATGCTGCCGTTGGTATAGGTCCACATGAACATAAAAGCAAACCAGCAGAAGAACTGTACCAGTCCGATAGTCCAGAATGCTTTCGGAGCCTTGATGAGCAGCTTCAGCATGTTGGTCTTTTCATGTTCCTCTTCTTCGGTGATGCCGTGATACTCTGCATATTCGGCAGGCGGCATCTCTTTTACTTTGACCGAAGTGTAGATGACGCAGAAGATAAGGATGGCCGCTCCGATGTAGAATGAGTAAATCACCGAGTCGGGGATTACTCCTTGGGGAGCTGTATTGCTGATGCCAATCCATGCAAAGATGAACGGGAAGAGATATCCCACCAGGCTGCCTGCATTGCAGAGAAAACTCTGGATGGAGTAGGCGAGTCCTTTTTGTTTCTCATTCACCATGTCACCCACCATCATTTTGAAGGGTTGCATGGCCATATTGATGGAGGTATCGAGGAACATCAGCGATACCAGTCCGAAAATCATGGCTGTACTTACTGCCATGCCGAAGCTTCCGGCATTGGGTAGCAGGCACATGACGAGTACGGCCACCAACGAACCTATAAACAGATAAGGGATGCGCCGCCCGAAGCGTGTCCAGGTCTTGTCACTGGCGGCTCCCACGATGGGTTGTACAATGATACCTGCCAACGGCGGTAATATCCAGAAATAACTCAAATTATGCGGGTCTGCACCCAAAGTGGAAAAGATACGGCTGATGTTTGCACTCTGCAAAGCATATGCAATCTGTACGCCGAAAAAACCAAAGCTGATGTTCCACAGCTTCCAGAAACTTAAATCGGGTTTTACTTTCATGATGGTTTAATATGTTTTATTATTTCGTAGTTCCTCTTATCACCAGATTGGTACGTACTATCTTGTTGTTGCTTTTCTCTTCTCCCTCCAGCTTTCCGGTCAGAATGCTGAAAGCGCTTTTACCTACTTCCTCGCCATGCTGCTCCACGGTAGTCAGCTTCGGGTCGGTGCTTTGGGCAATGGCTCCGTCGGTGAATCCGCAGATGGATACTTCATCGGGAACTTTTACGCCGACCAGTTTGCAGGCATACAGTATGCCCGAAGCTGTCTCGTCGTTGATGGCAAAGAAACCGTCAGGGCGGTTTTCGCTTTCCAGCAGGTCGGGAGTGATGGAGATGGCGCGTTCACGGGTGTCGCACAACAGAATCATGCTGTCGTCCACCGGAATTTTATACTTCTTCATGGCATCTAGGTAGCCGTTCCGGCGATTCTTGGTAATCTCCAGGTGGGGAGCCGCACCATAGAAAAGGATACGCTTGCATCCGGTCTGTATCATGTATTCCACGGCTGCAAAGGAGCCGGCATAGTCGTCCACCACCACTCGCTCGGTTTTCAGCCCCGTACATATACGGTCGTAAAAGACGATGGGAATATCGTTGTTCAGCAGCTCCTGGTAATGGTCGTATTGGGAAGTATCCTTGGCAAGTGAAGCGATAACTCCGCAGACACGGGCGGCAAGGAAAGAATGTACAATTTTCACTTCCTGCTCGTACGATTCGCTGCTCTGCGCCACTATGATGTTATAACCGGCATCTGCCGCCGCTTTCTCAATTCCGCTCAATACGCAGGAAAAGAAGTGGTGTACCAGTTGGGGAACAATGACGCCGATGGTATTGCTGCGGCTTGCGCGGAGGTTTACAGCCAGTACATTGGGCTTGTAGTTATGTTCGCGCGCATAGGCATGTACAAGGTCACGAGTTTCCTTGCTGATGTCCGGATTGTCTTTCAGCGCTCTTGACACGGTGGAAGGGGAGACATTCAGCGCCCGGGCAATATCCTTGATGGTAATCTGCGGTTTATTCATGGTATAGTTTTGAGGACAAAGATAAGGTAAACTTCCCTAATCCGATTGCAAAAATAACGTAATATGGTAAATTGTGCTTATTCGTTGAGGTTTATCGGGTTGTAAGTTTGTGCAAACGATTGCGGTTTCTTATCTTTGTCCGGACCTTTAATGAATATAACCTTGAGTATGTACAAATATATTCTTTTTGTTTTTATACTTTTACAGACTGTCCTTCCTTGCCATATGTGGGCACAGAAGCCCGATTACCGGTTGTTTCAGAATATCAGTTTAGGGACAGAGGCATCTGTCATCAGCTGTTTTCTGCAAGATACACAAGGACTGATATGGATAGGTTCGGATAAAGGTCTGTTCAGCTATGACGGCTATTCCACCCAACCGCATTTCATTTTTGGCGAACGTAGCAATACGCGTATTTATTGCGGAGAAGTAGTAGACAGTACCTATCTTTATCTGGGAGCAGACAACGGGTTATTGATATACAATTACCGGACAGATACTTATGAGGAACCGGGAATTGATTTTCCGACGGACATCCGTACACTGGTGATGTACGATGGGTTGCTGTGGTTGGGCACACTGAACGGGCTGTATACGTATCATCCACAGACCCGTGAGATTTCTTCCGTAAAAGAAGGTATCCCTCATCAGACAATTTACTCTCTTATCCATTCTTCAGACCATCAGCTTTACATTGGTACCTATAATGGCTGTTGCCGCTATACATCCGTTACCGGACGTTTTGAAATGATAGAACTACCTGCTAGCAGGAATAAAAGTAATCTGTTTGTAAACTCTTTGTTGGAAGATGCGGTGAGGAAATGTATTTGGATAGGTACGGAAGGATGTCTTTTCAAATATACTCCTGCCGACGGGCAAATACAGAGAATTGATGCTTTTCATGACAATTCTGTCAAATCAATGGCTTTGGATGGATATGGGCAATTGTTGGTGGGGACAGACAATGGACTGTACATATACGGAGAAGATTCACCTTTACAGCATATCGTGCATGATTCGCGGAACCTCCAGTCACTGTCCAACAACATTGTATGGACTGTTTATGCGGATTGTGAACGGAATATCTGGCTGGGGACGGACTATGGCATATCCATGGCACGTTGTAAAGAGACATTACGCTATGTTCCCATATCGCGGATTACCGGGACGGGGGAAGGAAACCAGTTTTATTCCATGTTGCGTGATGTGCATGGTAATTTTTGGTTTGGGGGAACAAATGGACTTATCCGTTTCACGTTTTCTGAGGAGGAAAGGCCGGAAGGCCGGGTGCCGGGAAAGGGCAGGGATGTTACCTGGTACAAGATGGGAGATAAGAATTTTCCTTTGACCCATAACCGGGTACGACAGTTGTATGAAGACCGGGACGGATACCTTTGGGTGGTAACAGACGGGAGCATCAGCCGCTATGATGAGGAAAGCCGCCAGTTTATACCTTATAGTATAGTAGACAGTACCCGTCGCTACAATACTAACTGGGCATATGGTCTTTTCGAAGACAAGAATGGAAAGTTATGGGTAGCTACTTGTTTGGGCGGTATTTTTGTCGTGGACAAACATAAACTGCTGCATGCCTCTACACACCCATATGTAGCCGAAGGAACCTATTCCATACACAATGGTTTGTCGGGTATGTTCATCAACCAGATGGTTCCCGACAGTGAAGGAAATGCACTGGCCCTGCTCAGTAGTGCCAACAGTGTTGAGAAAATAAATTCTTCTACCAATAATATTACCCATATTGCTTCAGGAGAGTTCAAGGAGGGGCAAAGGCCCAATTTTGTCTTGTGTGCCGAGGATGGTTGTATTTGGATTGGCTTTCCCGGTGGAGTAATGCGTGTGGAGCCTTCGGATAATAGGGTAAAGGTTTTGCCGTTCGATGCTTTCAATCATTATGAAGTGCTTTCCATGATAGAGGCTGAAGGAAAGATATGGATATCCACTACTGACGGATTTTGGGTGGCAGACCAGCGGACATTGGAAGTGCGACGCCTGAGTATTGCCGACAAACGTTTTACCAGCTTGTTCTTTGATAGGAAAGAGGGTGAACTATACTTGGGCACAGCGGATGGCTTTGCCATTTCCTCCCCGGATGCATTGCTGGCGGAACATCCGGAACGCCCGTTATTGCTGACAGCCCTTTATGTGAATAACCGGCTTTATTTGCCCGGTTCGGAGAAAAACTGCCGGAGCATCCGTCTTATGGAACAGATAAACTTGGAGTACAACCAGAATAATCTTGCTTTTGAACTGTCGGATTTGCCTTACTCGCTGGAGGAGAAAAGCAGGATTGTATATCGTCTGGAAGGGGTAGAGCGTGAGTGGACTCTTCTGGCTCCCAATACCAACCGCATCATTTATAATAATCTGGATTATGGAAACTATCGGTTAATGGCAAGTAAGCTGGATTCCTATGGCAAACCCTTTGAACAAATATATAGTCTGGATGTCCATATCCTTCCACCATGGTACTATACTTCGTGGGCGAAGGCATTTTATATGCTGTTATGCTGCGCTTTGATTGTTTGGACCATTCACTTTTTCCGTGTGAAAAACCGCTTGAAGCTGGAACATTTGGAAAAGGAGAAGATTTTGGAACAGTCGCGTGCCAAACTGGAATTCTTTACCAATCTTTCCCATGACCTCAAGACACCTTTAAGTATGATTATTGCCCCTATCAGCAGGATGTTGCCGGAAATTAGGAATCAGCAGGAGAAGAAGCAGCTCGAATTGGTTCAGCGCAATGCCATGAAACTGAATTCATTGATTCATCAAGGGCTGGACTTGAACCGGGTGGATAGCGGCAATAGGACTTTATTGATTTTATCACAGATAGAACTGGTCTCTTTTGCACGTGATTTGCTTGCACTCTATACAGAAGGAAAAATGAAGGAAAAACAGCTCGCTTGTGAATTTCGGACGAATCGGGAACAACTATACATTCAGATGGATGCCATCAAGTTGGAGTCTGTTTTGGATAATCTGCTTTCCAATGCTGTAAAATATACGCCGGAAGGCGGAACCGTTACTCTTTCTTTGGATGCTCCCGAAGGTGGGAGGGAGGTGTATATTTCTGTGGCAGATACCGGTACCGGAATACCAGTTCAGGACCAACCGTATATTTTCCAGCGTTTCTTCCAATCATCCAAGACTGCGGGAAAAAATGAGGGAACTGGAATCGGACTTTATTTGGTGAAAACCTATACGGAATTGCATGGTGGCAATGTTCGGCTGATGTCAGAGGAGAATGTTGGTACTACGGTAACCCTGACTTTGCCGGTTGTGAATCAAGAGCAGACAGCTCCGGTAGGGGTACCTGATTCATCACCGGATATTCTTTCACCGGATGCTCCTCTTGTATTGATTGTAGATGATAATGCGGAAGTGGCGGAATTCATTTACCAGATTCTGCATGCCAAATATCGCTGTCGTGTGGCAGAAAATGGCAAATCCGGATTGGAGCTTGCCATGGAATTGCTGCCCGATTTGATTGTTTCGGATGTAATGATGCCTGTAATGGATGGGTTAGAGATGGTACGGCGTTTGAAAAAACATATCCCTACATCCACCATCCCGATCATTCTGCTGACGGCTAAGAGTGATAAGGAGACAGAACTTGAGAGTATACAGTTACACGTTGATACCTTCATAGCCAAACCTTTCGAGCCGGATATCCTGCTCTTGCGGGTAGAGCAGTTACTCTCCAGCAAGCAGACTCATGAGGCCAAGGCGCGTATGGAGGTACTTGCTACTCCGAAAGCGATAGAGGCCGTTTCGTATGACGAGAAATTTCTGGCAAATGTCACCCGCTTGATAGAAGAGCATATTTCGGATTCCGAGCTGAATGTGAATACTCTTTGTGACTGGGCGGCGACCAACAACAAGCAGATGTACCGCAAACTGAAACAGCTGACGGGAATGACCCCTGTGGAATATATCAAGTCCATCCGCATGAAAAAAGCAGCCATGTTGTTGCAGCAGAAAAAGTTTACAGTGGCAGAGGTAATGTATATGGTAGGCTTTTCCAATCACTCTTATTTTTCTAAATGTTTTCAGGCAGAGTTCGGACTTCCCCCTAAACAATACGCGGCAGAATAATGCCGCTTTTACAAGGACAAACCCTCATCAGAATATATCTGGTGAGGGTTTGTCCTTTTTTTATCCTCTTATGTCCGATATCTGCTTTCGGGGAAAATGATGTTGCTCTAAATTTGCCGGTGAAAGGCAAGACTTGAATTTGATAGCGGAAGAATAGACTCCTGGTTACAGATACTTTCTTACGTACAAATATACAGATAATTGATATTGTTAACTTTAATTTATTGAATGCATGAAGCAAGTTAATCTTAGAATCTATCGGATGATTCTGCCCTTAATCCTAGGGCTATTCTTGTCAGTAGGCACTTATGCACAAAGCATCACTGTGAAAGGGCATGTTAAAGATGCCCTGGGTGGAGTGATAGGTGCAAGTGTAGTAGAAAAAGGAAATACCACAAACGGGACTATCACCGATCTTGACGGTAATTTTTCACTGAATGTACCCAAAGGTTCTACTTTGGTAGTTTCTTTTATCGGTTATAAGACTCAGGAGGTGGTTGCAGCTTCCAGTGTAGTCGTGACCCTGCAGGAAGACAGTGAATTGTTGGATGAGGTTGTGGTCATCGGTTACGGTGTGGCTAGGAAAAATGATTTGACCGGGTCTGTAACGGCAATTAAACCGGATGAAATGAACAAGGGGCTGACGACATCTGCCCAAGACATGATGCAAGGCAAGATTGCCGGTGTCAGTGTTGTTAACAATGGTGGTGAGCCGGGTGGCAGTGCCACTATTCGTATCCGTGGCGCTTCTTCATTGAATGCCAGTAATGACCCGTTGATTGTAATTGACGGACTTGCCATGGATAATTATGGAGTGCAAGGAATGTCCAATCCATTGGCTTTGGTGAATCCGGCTGATATAGAGAGTTTTACTGTGTTGAAAGATGCTTCGGCTACAGCTATTTATGGTTCCCGTGCCTCCAATGGCGTTATCCTGATTACTACTAAGAAAGGACAGAGTAACTCTAAACCCCGTATTTCTTATAATGGTAATGTGTCCGTCAGCATGGTTACGGACAAACTGGATGTACTGAATGCCAAAGAGTTCATGAAACTTGTACAGAACACATATGGTTATTCTGATGAAGAGTTTCTGGCGAGTGCGGAATATCAGGCATTAGGATATATGAATGCTCAGGGCGAGCATCTTTTTGCCGATACCGACTGGCAGGACGAGATTTATCGTACGGCAGTCAGTACCGACCATAATATCACTGTTTCCGGTGGATTGAAAAATATGCCTTATCGTGTTTCCCTGGGCTACACCAATCAGCAAGGTATCCTGAAAACATCAAGTTTTGAGCGTTATACGGCCAGTGTGAATCTTTCCCCTTCTCTTTTTGATGAGCATTTGAAGGTTAACTTCAACGCAAAGGGCATGTACTCTGTGACAAGCTATGCCAATACCGATGCCATTGGAGCTGCCACTTCAATGGACCCTACCAAGCCGGTTTATGGCGGGACGGAATTTTATGATAAAAACTTTGGTGGATATTGGGAATGGCCCGAAGCAGTAGACTGGAAAGATTCTGAATGGGGATACAACATCAATACTTTGGCTACAGCCAATCCCGTCGGGATGCTGAATAACCGTTCGGATAAAGGAAAGTCAAAAGTGCTGATGGGGAACATTGAACTGGATTATAAGATTCATGGTTTCGAGGATTTGCATTTGCATGTTAATGGTGGTATGGATGTGGCAAGCGGCAAGTCCAACAAGAATTACAACCGTTTTGACCTTGACAATTATTATTATGGACGTGTCGGTTGGAATACACAAGATACATACAATTTGTCATTGAACATGTATGCACAGTACATGAAGGACTTCGGGAAAGCGCACCATTTTGATATCATGGCCGGTTATGAATGGCAGCATTTCCACAAAGAGACAGATTACTATTATTATGGAACTTACCCTGATACGAACCTTGAACATGCCGGTGAAATCTATAATCCGTCAGAAAATACACTCTACAAGACGGAGAACTATCTGGTTTCTTTCTTTGGCCGTATGAACTACTCTTTACTCGACCGTTATCTGCTGACCTTCACCTTGCGTGATGATGGCTCTTCCCGTTTCTCTAAAAAGAACCGTTGGGGATTGTTCCCGTCCGTTGCATTGGCATGGAAGGTGAAAGAGGAGGGTTTCTTGAAAGATGTGGATGCTGTTTCCGATTTCAAGTTTCGTGCAGGTTATGGTATCACCGGACAGCAGGAAGGCATTGGCGATTATACCTATTTTGCTTCATATACCCCCAATTCGGAAGGAGCATATTATCCGGTTTTGGGTAATGGCATCACTTACCGTCCGGATGCCTATAATAATGACTTGACCTGGGAAAAGACCACTACTTATAACATTGGGGTTGATTTGGGATTCCTGGACAACAGAATCACTGCCAATTTTGATTATTACTATCGCAAGACGAAGGATTTGATTAATGATGTTTATGTAGCTGCCGGTTCCAATTTCAAGAATAAGGTGACGAGCAATATCGGTTCACTGCATAATAAGGGTTTTGAATTTGCAGTGACATGGAGAGCCATTCAGCAGAAGGACTGGCGTTGGGAGTTGGGATTCAATCTGACACACCTGTCTCTTATACACATCTGACGCTGCCGACGAATAGC
>ERZ1026957.833-NODE-833-length-12041-cov-5.053562_pt1 | contig 12041 bp, 7 predicted proteins | sample MGYA00519300_ERZ1026957 | MGnify/ENA primary metagenome ERZ1026957 (study PRJEB26926, sample SAMN06164520) | human gut metagenome | biome: ENVO:00009003; feature: ENVO:2100002; material: ENVO:00002003 | host: Homo sapiens | place: USA | collected 2012 ...
GGGACAGGGGTGGTGGTTCGCCGTTCTGCGCTCCAGCGCAGCGGCGATAAAAATGTGTCACAGACACCTTATTAAGCCCATCTGCGTGCAGTACGGATTTAGATTTTTCGGTTACGAAAAATCTGAATCCGTATCCAGCGCAGCTAAGCATCAAAGGGGTTTGCAAAGGGGAAAGCCCGGTTCCCCTTTGCCCTGTTTTGCTTCCTTTTGCAGGAGCAAAAGGAAGGCCCCCGCGGCGAGCGGTGCTAACTATGCCTTTGCAAAAGCCCCGCGACGCCGATAGGCGACTGCAAACTGGCCTCCGCCGGGCAGGCAAGATGAGATGGGGCCTGCCCACATAAAAAGGCCCGGAGAGAAGCTCGCCGCTTCCCTCCGGTAAAAAGGCTTATTCTGCTTTGGCGGTGCTGCTGGTGCCGTCCTCTCCGTGCAGGATGCGGTCCAGCTCCTCCCGGCGGGCCCGGCGGTAATCGTAGTACTGCTGCAGCTTTTCCCGCAGCGGGATCTCGGTATGCAGGGCCAGGAAAAAGTGCTGGCGGCCGTTTTCCCGGCCGGCCTTAAAGTAGGCCTTCAGCTCCTCATAGCGGACCACCACATTCTTCTCGCGGGCAAAGGTCCTTATCTTGACCATGAGGTGGGTGGAATAGACGAAATCGATGGCGAAAACGCCGAAAAACGCGCCGATGACAAAGGAAAACGCCAAATTGCGGGAAAGCCAATCCAGTGCCCGCAAAATGTAAGGATCCACAAAGAAATAATAGGCCGCGCCCATCACTGCCCAAATGGCGGAAAACAGGGGGCAAATAAGACCATTCACATTACCCCAGCGGCGGCTGTAATCCCACAGACGGGCATTCATCACCTTCAGCAGCAGGATGCCGGCAATGTACTCGATGGCGGTCATGGCGGCGGCCATCAGCACCAGCATGGCAATGTGGTTCCACACAGGGTTGGCGATCTGACGGCTTTCCGAAAGGCGGGAAACCAGGTACAGGATGCAAAGCCCGGTGCCGTACAGCGGCACATAGGGCCCCACCATAAAGCCGGGGTTGATCCACTTGCGCTCGGGATTATTGCCGGAAATAAAGCGCCGGAAGAAAAGCTCCAGCACCCAGCCCAGCGAAGAACCGATATAGAACAAAAAAGCCAGCTTCAAGAAGGTATTCATAAGGCCCTCCGGTCACGGTTTTTGGCGGCCATGCCGCGCTGGGGAAAATTATATCACATCTTCGGCCGGGGTTCAACTCACACATGGGATAGAATGGGGGCAGCGGCAGGTTTTGAACCTACTGCTGCCCCCAGAGAGGTAAGTGAGGATGGTTGTTTAGAAGCGGCGGGTACCTGCATACAGGCACAGAGCCGCAAGCGCCAGCAGAGCCAAGCCGGGCAGCGGCTGACCCACCGGGGCCGCGCCGGTATTGGGGTTGCTGGCGGGGGTGCTTTCACCGGACTGGGAGGGAGTGATGATCACCACACCGCTGCCGCTTTCGGTCCACAGGATGATGGAGCCGGTAATGGATTCGTAGTTATCAAGCTGCGGGGTGAATTTCCAGGTGTAGGCCTTGTCTTTTTCTACGGGAACAGTGCTGGGGTCAAGCTCATCCGTTTCCCCTACCCATTTTACAGTGCCGGGCACAGAGAATGCATTTTTATCGGCATTGAGGTGGGCATCGGCCAGGGTCTTACCGCTGGAGGTGATGGGGGTGTAATTGGGAGTGCCGGTGGGGGTAATCTTGGTGAGGGTAATGTTTACGGTAACGGTGGCATCCTCGTGGTTCTTAGAATAGGTCTGATCATTATATCCAACTGTTATGGTTATCGTAATGGTTTTACCTACGCTCAAGCCTTCAGCCAATTGATAAGTAATGGCGCCATTAGATTCAAACACGCTCCAGCCAGTAGCCAGGCTGCCTTCGGGAGAATAAGTTCCCGTGTGGAAACGCAGCGTTCCTGCATCCTTTGCCAGTTTGTTCAGATCTGTACCAATGTAATCATAGATATTGATGGTCTTGCTGGCGGTGTCATTGTAGACCTGGTTTACATTGATGGTGCCCAGCTGGGGGCCATTCGCCTTTTTGATGGTCACGGTGACATCATCGCTGGTGAGGGGGTAGGTGTCAACGGTGGCTGTGCAGCAGTAATCGTAGTTCCCCGCATTCAGGCCGGTTTCCACTGTATAGGTTTGGGCAGTAGCATTATCAATCGCGGTTTTCTCGCTGCTGTTTACCTTGTACCACTGGTAGGTCACACCGGTCGCATTATCCGAGGCAACGGTTGCGGTAAGAACCGGGGCCTGTTCGACGGTGTAGCCATATTTGGCGTTGTTATGGTCCGTTACGGATGCCGTGACACTCTTGATGGGGGCTTCCTTAACAGTATCACCATCAAATACATAGCCGGGGCCCAACAGGGTGTTCTTATCAGTGACTCCGGTAATTTCGCCGTAGGTGCCGCCGGAGAGTTCTACTTTGGCGTTGGCGGATATCTTCAGAGTGGTGACGGTCAGATTTCCCTCGATCTTCACTGTGCCGCCAGTGACATTGATAGTGCTAACAGTGGAAGATTTGCTATCAAGTGTGTTAGTGATAGTCAGTGTGCCGCCATTTACCGTAATGCTACCGGTCAAGTTATTGCCTGCAAGGTTGAGTGTCGCAAGGGAACCTTCAAAGCTCACAGCATCAGCAATGTCTTTCATAGAGAAAAGTTTCGTTTCGGTGCTGCTATTTTCGCTTTTCACATAGTCAAAAGCAGCTTGCAAAGTGGTGGCGCAGCTACTACGGGACGAGTCATTAAAGGAAACGGCCAGCTCTGCACTACAAAAGTCACATTTTCCATCTTTAGCGTTATTGTTTGAACCATCATCACGGTGCTGGATGCTTCTGCTTGTATCAACATAACCGCAATTGTCACATTTAGGGCTGTGGTTTATGCCATTGTCATTAGCCACATACTTATTACCGGTATAGGTGTGGTTACCATTGGTACATTCCGTCGCCAATGCTACAACAGACAGCATGGTGACACACAGCACGGCGGCCAGCAAAATACTACTTACTCGTTTCTTCATACGCTCCTCCAGAATTACAGTTTTTTTATTCTACCAGCCACAGGCGGCGGGCGGCGGTTTTGGCCTCGCTGCGGCGGCTGACATTCAACTTGGTGAGGATATGGCTGACATGGGTTTTTACCGTGGGCAGCTTGATATCCAAAATGCGGCCGATCTCGGCATTGCTTTTATCGGCGCACATCAGGCGCAGCACCTGCAGCTCGGTGGCGGTCATTTCCTCGCCGGGTGGCAGGGGCGGCACCAAAAAGTAGGGATACCGGGCGGCCTGCACCCGGGCAAAGGCCACCACCTGCCGGTACCAGCTCTCTTCCTCCGGGCTGGGCAGGGCCTGCAGCAGGGGCAGCAGGGCGGCGCCGTAGCAGCTTACCGGGCGGATGAACCCCAACCCGGCGGCAATGCGCAGGGCATCGGTAAGGCTTTGCCGCCAGGCTTCGTCCTTTAGCCGGTACTGGGCCACGGCCCGCAAAAGCAGCAGGGTGGTGTGATCCATCTTCCGCTGGCAGGCGATGCAGTAGGGTTCCAGCGGAGCCAGGGTAAGCAGGGCGGCCTGCGGCCGGCCCTGAGCAAGCTCCGCCATGGCCTGAGTAAAGTACTGGTAGCGCTTCATGATATTGATGCTGAGGGGGTCGCGCGGGGCCTTTTCCCGGTACCAGCTATCTACGGCATCGGTATCGCCAGTCCGCAGGTCAACGCGGCACAGCATGGCATCGATATTGGGCAAAAATCGGATTTGGCCGCTTTCCGCGAAGCGCTGCCGCAGGCTTTCCAGCGTCCTGCGGGCATCCTGGGAGTGGCCGGCCGCCAACTGGCTGCGGGCCAGCAGGCCCACCGCGGCGAATTCAATATCCGGGGTGCCGTCCCGCTGGATCTCCCCCAATCGGGGCATCAGGGCCAGCATACGGGCGGTGATGTCCTCGCCTTTTTCAAACTTGCTTTCGGCAATGGCGCAATCCGGCAGACCCACGCCATCCCGGCCCAGAATGGCCTCCACCGGGACACGGATGGTCTGATAAAGCAGGTCATCCCGGCGGCTCCATTCGCTGAAGTCCTTGCCGCCGTTCATAATGCTGGGCAGGGCGCTGGTGACCGAAAAGGCCGGCAGGGTCACTTCCTTATTGACCAACAGCCGGTAGGCCGCGGGGATGATGGCGGTGAGATCGGTGACGCCGCGCTGCGGCAGGGAGATATCCAACCAGGCCAGCCGGCCCCGGGCCTGCCGCCCGGCCGCGTCGCTTTTGGCACGGCAGCGGGCAAACTGAGAAAGCGCCTGGTACCAGCGCTCGCTGCCCTCATAATCGGCCGCCAGGGCGCACAGCATACTCATGCCCTGCATCAGCGCTGGGGAGGCGGCGATCTCCTGCTCCGGCAGGCTGCGGTAGTATTTCTCCATCTCGCTGTAATGGCCCATGCCGGGATGAAGCTCGGCATTGCGCACCAGAAGCTCGGAGACCTTGGAATGATCCCCTGCCATGGTGTAGCACTCCAGTGCATGGCTGTAATCCTCTTTCAGCTCGTAGTAGAGGCCGCCGCGGCCCAGAACGGTGCGACGCTTTTCCTCGCTGTATTCCCGGTCCATCTCCCACAGCAAAAAGGTGCGGAACTGCGGCCAGAACCGGAACCGCTGCACATCATCGGGGCGCAGCATGGTGGTATTGTGCTGAAGCCAAGCCAAGCGTTCCCCGGCGTGGGGATCGCCGCTGACCATGCGGGCCAGCTCGGCATCGAAGCTCTCAAATGGGGCAAGCTCCAGCAGAAAACGGCGAATGGGCAGATCGAACCGGCGGTAAACCGCCGCCTCGAAGTAGAAAAAGACCTCGTGGTAGCCCTGGGCGATGAGCTCCGGGCCATAGGGGCGGCCGCCGACCATGCAGTGGGCGATGACCGCCACGCCCAGCGGGTAGCCGCTGGTTTCCCGCAGGATCTCGGAAAGCTCCGATTCGCTGACGGGGGTGCCCTGCTGCCGGAACAGGCTGCGGATATCCTCCCGGTCAAAGAGCAGGGCGTCGGCATCCAGCACCGCCATAAGCCCGGCATACTGGAAGGCCATGAGCCAGCCCGGCACCGCCCCGCGGGAAAGCAGGACGAACCGGCGGTCGCTGTACTCCCGGATGAGCTGGCACAGCGCCTGCTGATCCGGCTCCTCGGTCATCTGCCGCAGGTCATCGATCAAGAGGACCTGCCAGTCCTTATCATCCGCCGGCAGGGCGAAGTCCGGCTCCCCGGCGGTGAGAGAAAGCACCTGCTGCCCGGCAAGCAGCGTTTCGGCCAGGGTGCTTTTGCCAAAGCCGCAGGGCGCGGTGAAAAACAGCACCCTACCCCGTGCCATGAATTTTTGGTACTGTTCCCGGACAGACGGCCGGATGATTACATTTTTGGCCATGCGCTCCCTCCCTTTACGGCGGGTTCATCCCGTGGGGGCCACGGGATGCCGAAGGGGACCAGTCCCCTTATGGTATGATGGATCGGCGGTATTTTGTGTTCTGGTCTTATTTTACCAGCCAAAGCGGGTGGTGTAAATCATCCCAAAGTATGAGAAAATACATTTTTGCGGGGGATGAGGCACTCCCACAGGGGAGAGCCACGCCGCCAATCAGGTCAGCGGGGCGGCGGGAGGGCCTTCCATATAGGGACGGAAGTGTATTCCATGCCAAAGTTGCAACAGTGCGTGCGGATTGTGCAATTGACTTTATACACAAGGCTTTCTAAAATAAAAAGTGTAGATTGTGCACAATTTATTATGGAATCCGTTTTCGGATCGCGACCGAAGGCGGCAGATCACCGTTCACCTGAGAATAAAAATTACAGAAGGGAGGATCGCATGCAAAGCTCCGTGCTTAGCCTTGCATGTGAACTACTATGACAAAGTCAGCTGTCCAAAAGCGTGAATGGCCGATCATTTTGATCGCGTTCCTCTTTATGTTCTTTTTCGGCCGGATTCTGGGCCCGTTCTCCGTGGTTACACAGGTCGGCTCCAATGCCCTGGGCGTATTTATCGGCGTTATTCTGCTTACAGTATTCACTTCCCAGTCCACCCTAGCTGCTATCCTGGGTATTATCGCCATGGTATATAGCGGCTTTTTGACATCCTCCGCCGCTGTTTCCAGTTGGATGGGCGGTTCTACCGTCCCCCAGCTGATCTTTGTATCTGCGCTGTGCGTGGCGCTCAAGGAAGCCGGCGTGATCGATGTGCTGGTGCGCAAGCTGCTTAGCATCAAGGCGCTTCGAGGACGCCCGGTCGCGCTGCTGTTCTCGCTGTTCTTCTCCAGCTTTATCGTTTCCATGTTCATCGGGTTTATCCCCACCGCGCTGCTGTACTTCGGCATTTATGAGTCCATCCGGGATGTGTGCGGCTATGATAAGCAGGACAGATTCTGCAAATTCATGCTGCTGGGCATCTACCTGGGCTGCATGGGTAGTTTCTGCTTCCCCTTCAAGGGCATTGCCCTTACCATTTACACCCTTATCAATACCAGCATGCAGGGCTTTGGACTGAGCATCAATATGTTCACCTATATGTTCGTGTGCATCCTGGTCAATCTGGTATGGCTGTGCATTCTGGCCTTTATGATCCCCGGTGTATTTAAGTGCAATGTTGCCCCGCTGAAGGAGCTGGATATTGAAAATGTAGAGGCGCTGCGCAACATTCCCAAGAAATTTAATAAGCGCCAGAAGCTCATTCTCACCATCTTCTGCCTGTCCTTCCTGTATATCATCGTGATCCCGCTGCTGCCGAAGGACTTCCCCGGAAGCACTGTTCTGGCTCCTATCGGCACTACCCTCATTTTCCTGCTGGCGCTGGGCATTCTGGGGCTTATCAAAGTAGACGGCAAGCCGCTGGCCAACCCCATGAAGCTGCTGAGTGAAGGCACCCTGTGGAATGTGGTGTGCATCGTTGGCTGCTTCACCTTCCTGGGCAATGCCATGGCTTCCGCTGATTTGGGCATTCGCGACTGGATCATCTCCCTGCTTAAACCCGTATTCGGCAATATGCCGCTGCCGCTGCTGCTGCTGCTCCTTACTATTGTTATCACCATCATCACCAACATCTGCAACGGTACCCCCCTTACCCTGTTGGGCAACGCGGCCATCATGCCTTTTGTATGCCAGATGCAGCTGGACACCGGGATCAGCGCATCTGTTACCGCCGCGACGCTGAGCCTGTGCGCCAACATGGCCTTCTTGACCTATGCAGGTACCATCTACGCCGCGCTGCTGCTGGATCGTGAGGAGATAGACAACCGCTTTATTTGGCACGATGCCATCAAGGTGATTCCTGTTTATATCATTGTGGTTTATGTGATTGCCCTTGGCTGCAGCTACATTCTGCCCTAACCGGCTTTTCCGGGACGATATGGCCTATTCCCTTCTTCCCGCGCATCTGCTATAATACACTAAGAAACGAGGCATACCATCAATGGAAAAACCAAAGCAAATCACTGAGCAATCCCATTCCATCCCCGTTGCGGGGGAAGCGGATGTAATCGTAGTAGGCGGCGGCGTAGCCGGTGTAGCCGCCGCAGTTTCGGCCGCACGCAATGGCTCCCGGGTCATTCTGCTGGAGAAAAGCATCATCCTGGGCGGTCTGGCTACCCTGGGCCATGTCTGCATCTATCTGCCTCTGGATGACGGTTTGGGGCACAAGGTATATGGCGGCCTGGCGGAGGAGCTGCTGCATGTCTGCATCCGCTACGGCTACGATAACCTGCCAGATTGCTGGCGGAACGGGCCCGATACCGTGGACACCCCCACCGGCCGCTACCGCACCAATTTTAATATCCCGGCTGCCGTGTGCGCACTGGATGAGCTGATGGAACAGGAAGGTATTCAGGTCGTTTTTGATACCAACTTCTGCGCGCCCATCATGGAGGGTAAAACCTGCAAGGGCGTCATTGTCGAAAACAAATCCGGACGCACCGCCTACCTGGCCAAGGCCTTTGTGGATGCCAGCGGCGACCTGGACCTGATGTTCCGGGCCGGCGCTCCCACCGAAACACAGCGGAGCATTGTTTCCCACTGGGCACATGAAATAGACCTGGATACCATGAAAAAAGGCCTGGAGACCGGGCAGGCCCTGCAGGCACTGCCGCTGCGCTGGCTGGGGCTTCGCCCCGATGCCGATAACAGCGAGGCGGAGATCCCCATGTACTATGGCACCACCAGTGAGGGCGTCAACGGATATATCCGTACCAGCCGCAAGCTGGCGCTGGACTACTTAAAGCAGCACCAGAGCCCCTCCTACGCGCAGATGACCCTGCCGCTTATGCCGCAGTTCCGTATGACCCGCCGGCTGGTTGGCAAGGAGCAGCTGGAGGTAGTGCCTGACCGGTATGTGGAAAGCTCAATCGGCTGCATGATCCACTCGCTGGAAATTCCTGCCGAAGTATACGAGTTCCCATACGGTGGCCTCATCGATACCGAGATCACCAACATTGCCGCAGCCGGAAGGATCGTTTCCGCCACCGGCCGCGGCTGGGAAGTCGCACGGTTTATTCCCGCCTGTGTTCTCACCGGTGAAGCTGCCGGCTTGGCTGTTTCCATGGCTGCCAAGGAGAATATCAGCCTGCAGGCGCTGGATGTGCCCGCCCTGCAGCACACTTTGGCCAGCCGCGGCGTCAAGATCCACATGGATGAAGCCCTGCGCCGGAACCGCCGCCCCCAGCCCGGAGAAAAGAAGGACCCCAAAAAGACGGATGCCACATCCGTTGTTCGGGCGGATTCCCTTTCCTACCGTCACTGAGACACTGAGGAAGCCCCGCTGCATTGCCTACCCGCTGCCATAACCAAAAGGAGGGTGCACTATGGAGATCCAATACCTGAAGACTGTACTGCTGGTGGCCACCCACCTGAATTTCAGCAAGGTCGCTGAGGAGATCCCCTGTGCGCCCTCCTCGGTCTCCCGGCAGGTGAAGTGTGTGGAGGAGGCCCTGGGCATCACCTTATTTGACCGTCCCGTCCGGGGCGAGCGCCTGAAGCTGACAGGGCCGGGCACCAGCGTTCTTCCCTATATCGCACAGGTGGTGGGACAATATGAATCGCTGGAGTTTCACATCAGCCGACTGAAGGGCCAGGATGAGAAGCCCTATACCATCGGTCTTCCTCTGGGGCGCATCAGCATAAAAACCGAGTGCCTGCTGATGGAAAAATTCTATCTGTTTGCCCCCGGGCACAATATTCAGTTTCTATTTTACCAATCCTCGGAGGTCGAAGCCTGCCTGCGCAGTCGGGAATTTGACGCGCTGCTGGTCACTCGTGTCTTTTGGCAGGAGGACCGTAATAAAACGCCTGCCTTCTGCACCATACCGGGTACCCGCTGTACCCTGCTGCACAATCAGCCGCTATGTATTGTCATGCGGGCGGACCACCCCTTGGCTGGACAAGCGGAAGTAGATGTGGGCGACCTGCGGGAGCAGAGCTTTATCCTGTACTATGATCCCATCCGGGAAGGGATCCGTACCGGAGATATTCAAACAGACGGCTTTCTCCGTCACTGCCAGCAAGCCGGATTTGTGCCCAAGCTGGAGATCATCTCCAAGAACATCTCCGAGCTGCGCAATGTATGCGTAGAAAACTTCAACTGGGTCTACCCCACCTTCCAGCCGAACTGGATGCTTCCCTCTTCCCAGATTCGGGCTGTCCCACTGAAGGATCCCCTGTATGGCTCTGAATACTATCTGATTACCGCCGAGGACCACACTGATGACACCACTGAAATAGTCCGGCGGTTCTTCCGGCAAACCTTCTCTGCGGATTAAATCGCCCTCCGTAAATAAACAAACTGAAGTCCTCCGCATGGGATCCCACGCGGAGGACTTCAGCATATATATTCGGTTTAGAATTCCGCAAAGCCGGTGGTGCGGGGGAAGGGCAGTACATCACGGATATTCGGAATGCCGGTGACATACATGATAAGCCGCTCGAAGCCCAGGCCGAAACCGGCGTGGCGCGCGCCGCCGAAGCGCCGCAGGTCGAGGTACCACCAGTAGTCCTCCTCATTCAGCCCCAGCTCGTGGATGCGGTCCAGCAGGATGTCCAGACGCTCCTCACGCTGGCTGCCGCCGATGATCTCGCCGATGCCGGGCACCAGCAGGTCCACGGCCGCCACCGTCTTACCATCATCGTTCAGGCGCATATAGAAGGCCTTGATCTCCTTGGGATAATTGGTAACAAAGACCGGCTTACCGAAAATCTTTTCGGTGAGGTAGCGCTCATGCTCAGTCTGCAGGTCCACACCCCAGCTTACGGGGTACTCAAACTCCACATCGGCCTTTTGCAGCCGCTCGATGGCCTCGGTGTAGGTGCAGACGGCAAAGTCGCTGTTTACCACATGGTTCAGGCGTTCCAGCAGTCCTTTATCCACAAAGTTATTGAAGAATTCCAGCTCGCGGGGGCACTGCTCCATCACATAGCGCAGCACATATTTTATCATGTCCTCCGCCAGCACCATATTGTCCTCCAGGTCGGCAAAGGCGATCTCCGGTTCGATCATCCAGAACTCGGCGGCATGGCGTCCGGTGTAGGATTTTTCCGCGCGGAAGGTGGGGCCGAAGGTGTAGATCTTGCCAAAGGCCATAGCCATACACTCACCCTCCAGCTGACCGCTGACGGTGAGATTGGTGGCTTTGCCGAAGAAATCCTGGCTGTAATCGATCTTGCCGTCCTCGGTCAGAGGGGGGTCGGCGGGATCGATGGTGGTGACGCGGAACATCTCGCCGGCACCCTCACAGTCGGAAGCGGTCAGCAGCGGAGAGTGGGCGTAGACGAAGCCGTTCTCCTGGAAGAACTTGTGGATGGCGTAAGCGGCCACGCTGCGGACGCGGAAAGCGGCGTTGAAGGTGTTGGTGCGGGGGCGCAGGGTGGGCATGGTGCGCAGATACTCCATGCTCATCTTCTTTTTCTGCAGCGGATACTCGTCGGCGGGGCAGTCGCCCAGGATCTCGACGGAATCAGCATTCAGCTCGAAAGGCTGCTTTGCCTGCGGGGTCAGCACGATGCGGCCCACGACGCGCAGGCTGCTGTACAGGCCGGTGTGGACGACCTCATCGTAGTTTGCCAGCTTGCCGGCTTCCAGCACGACCTGCAGGGTCTTGAAGCAGCCGCCGTCCGACAGGGCGATGAAGCCGATGTTCTTGGAGTCGCGGATGTTCTTTGCCCAGCCGCAGACGGTGATCTCGGTGCCGTCTGCCGGGGTGTTCTTGAACAGCGAAAGGATCTCGGTACGTTCCATAGTAGTTCTCCTTTATAAACAAAAAAGACAGCTTTTGCCCTGAAAGTTCAGGGCGAACAAGCTGTCTTGTAATGTCCGCGGTGCCACCTGAATTACCGGAAGTGTCCGGTCGCTCACGCGCTCAAGTAAAAGCGCTGCTCCGTTAACGCTGAGCCTGCGGCGCACCTACTGGCGGCGCATTTTTCTCACTGCGCCCTGTTCAGTTTGCTGCTCCCGGGTGTTCGTTCACGCACCGTCCGCGCACGGCTCCCAGCTCTGCCGCGCTCTCTGTGGCGTTGTGATGCGCTACTTTTCCCAATCACTGCATTTACCAGTAAAATATAGCACTTTGCCGCCGTTTCGTCAAGTATCCGGGCCAAGCAGGGCCTGCACAAGGCCGTTGGCCGCCAGCTGCCCGGCGTAGAGGGCCTCGTTGAGGTTATTGCCGTGGCCTCCTATCTCGATGAGTAGACTGCCGGTGGTGAGGTCCTGATTATAAAAGCGATAGCTGAACAGCACAGGCCGGGTGAACCCGGGGTACATCCCCTCCATGCTCCGCTCCCATGCGGCGGCGAAACGGAGGTTCTGCCGCCAGCCCGGCAGCCGGACGCTGCCGCCGTTGTCGCACCCGCAGATGATCATGACCTGCGCGGCCTGCCGCCCGTCCACGGTGCAGACCGGGGCCATCCGGGAACCTCCCTCTGTCTCGATGGCGTCCCGGTGGACGTCCAGCACCACCTTGATGCTGGGGTACTGGGCCAAGTACCGCTGGAC
>ERZ1026957.849-NODE-849-length-11866-cov-4.370671_pt1 | contig 11866 bp, 8 predicted proteins | sample MGYA00519300_ERZ1026957 | MGnify/ENA primary metagenome ERZ1026957 (study PRJEB26926, sample SAMN06164520) | human gut metagenome | biome: ENVO:00009003; feature: ENVO:2100002; material: ENVO:00002003 | host: Homo sapiens | place: USA | collected 2012 ...
GAGATCGCTCAGTGTCTCGTGGGCTCGGAGATGTGTATAAGAGACAGGTATATGACAGATCTGCTGGATTGGTGTATGTCAAAGGTTGGAAGCCTGGTAGTGGCGGTTATCTTTATGGTGATCGGATTTCGGGTTGTGAAATGGATCATCAAGCTGATAAAGAGAACCTTTGACCGTTCCAATATGGATGTCAGTGTCGCAGGATTTTTACTGTCTGCCATCCGTATTCTGATGAATTTTATAATATTGATAACAGCGGCATCCATTGTCGGTTTTCAGGTTACTTCATTTGTCACATTGCTTGGAACGGCGGGTGTGACGATCGGTCTTGCGTTGCAGGGCAGCCTGTCCAATCTTGCCGGTGGTGTGCTGATCCTGATATTGAAACCATTTCATGTAGGTGACTATATTATCGAGAATAATACCAAATGTGAAGGCGAGGTTGTATCGATCGATATATTCTATACAAAGCTTAAGACGATCGATAATCGTTCCGTAGTCATACCAAATGGAAGCATATCGAATACATCACTGGTGAATGTTACTTTACATGATAAGAGGCGGGCAGAGATCAAGCTCAGTATCGGTTACGATGAAGATTTGGATGAGGTAAAGCGTGTGGTACTGGATGCGGTAAAGACAGTTCCGGGATATCTGGAGGATGAAGTCGTGGATTTCTTCATTGATGAATTCGCAGATAGCAGCATTGTGGTCAGTGTTCGGTTCTATGCGAAGATCGACCAGTACTGGGATGCACTCTGGTCGGCAAGATGGAATATCAAGAAAGCATTTGATGAAAATGGCATCGTTATCCCATACAATAAACTGGATGTCAACCTCGATTCTTGCAAAAAAACAGATAATCGGATATAATATTCGGTTGTGATATGAAAACTAGATAATTGTGTGATGAGTTTACTATCACACAATTATCCGTACATTTAATAAATTAGGAGTGATTTAGAAATGACAAAGATTGATATTATTTCCGGTTTCTTAGGTGCCGGAAAAACAACTCTGATCAAGAAGCTGATCGAAGAAGGTTTTAAGGGCGAGAAGCTTGTGCTGATTGAGAATGAATTTGGCGAGATCGGTATTGATGGCGGATTCTTAAAGGATGCCGGTGTACAGATCACTGAGATGAATTCCGGTTGTATCTGCTGCTCCTTAGTTGGAGATTTTGGTACGGCTTTAAAGAAGGTTATTACAGAATATGCACCGGACAGAATCATTATCGAGCCATCCGGTGTTGGTAAGCTTTCAGATGTTATCAAGGCTGTAAAGGATGTTGCAGAAGAAGTTGAAGTACAGCTTGACAGCTATACAACAGTTGCAGATGTATCCAAATGCAAGATTTACATGAAGAACTTTGGTGAATTCTTCAATAATCAGATCGAAAGTGCAAATACGATCGTACTGAGCAGAACACAGACAGCTTCCCAGGATAAGATCGAAAAGGCAGTTGCCATGATCCGTGAGCACAATGCAGATGCTACGATCATCACGACTCCATGGGATGATATTGACGGTTCTAAGATCAAAGAAGCTATGCAGAATCATAAAACCGTTAAGGACGCTTTATTTGAGGATGAAGATGAGCATGAGCATCACCACCTTCATCACGACCATGATGACGAATGTGGCTGTGGCTGTCATGATCATGAACATCATCATCACGACCATGACGATGAATGTGGCTGTGGCGATCATGACCACGATCATGAACATCATCATCACGACCATGACGACGAATGTAGTTGTGGCTGTCATGATCACGATCATCACCATCACCACCATGCAGATGAGGTATTTACAAGCTGGGGTAAGGAAACTCCACATAAGTTTAATGAAGATAAGTTAAAAGAGACTCTGGATGAGCTTGCTAACACAGAGGAATATGGTATTATCCTTCGTGCAAAGGGTATCGTTCCAAGTGATGGTACAGACTGGTTATACTTTGATCTTGTACCGGGTGAGTATGAGATCCGTAAGGGAAATCCGGATATCACAGGTAAGTTATGTGTGATCGGAAGCAAACTGGCAGAAGACAAGCTTGCAGAGCTGTTTGAGGTATAGGAGAAAATGATGGCAAGACAACAGGAAACAGAGATTCCGGTTTATGTATTTATGGGCTTCCTTGACAGTGGTAAAACTACATTTGTGAAGGAGACATTATTAGACCGGGAATTCACCGGAGGCGCCAAGACACTGCTTCTTGTATGCGAAGACGGTGAAGAGGAGTACGATGAGAAAGACCTGAAAAAGAAAAATATTTTTCTGGAATTCATAGAAGAAGATCAGTTGAACACAGAGCATCTGTTAGATCTGCAGGACAAATATCAGCCGGAGCAGGTTATGATCGAATACAATGGTATGTGGAAGCTGGACAAGATCTTTGATATCCGTGTGCCGAAGGGATGGACCGTTGTCCAGGTATTATCCTTTGTAAATGCTGAGACATATGATGTATATCAGCAGAATATGAAAGCAACAATGATGGATCAGGTTAACAGTGCGGATATGGTTGTATTTAACCGTTGTGATGAGAAGTCCAAGCGCGCAGAATGGCGCAGAGGAATCAAAGCAGTCAACCGACGGGCACAGATCATCTTTGAGATGAAGGATGGTTCGATCGCACCGGATGAGAATGACGAAGAAGATCTGCCATACGATGTAAAGGCTGACGTGATCGAGCTGAACGATGAGGATTTTGGTATCTGGTATGTGGATGCCTCCGATCAGCCGGATCGTTATGTCGGTAAGAAGATCCATTTCCGTGGCATGGTATTCAAGCCGAAACAGTATGGTAAGAATGCATTTGTACCGGGACGTTTTGCGATGACCTGCTGTGTAGAGGATATTACATTTGTAGGCTTCAAATGCTATTACGACGGCTCTAAGAATCTGATTGACAGACAGTGGGTAGATGTAACAGCAACGATCAAGAAAGAATACTATCCTGATTTTGAGGGAGATGGTCCGGTTCTCTATGCAGAGAAGGTTGTGCTGACCGGTCCGCCGGAAGAAGAGGTTGTATACTTCAGTTAATATAAAAATGCATTTGACTTTTTGTATGGATACAGGTAGTATAAATGCAGGCGTATAAAAAGCTGCCAGGTGGCAGCTTTTTGTTTTCGCTGATTCTGTTCAGGCATGCTCCATGGAGAGACGGCAGAAATGTCGAAAGGAGCAGATACAGATGTACAGTAAAGTAACAAGTGGAGGAGTCCTTGGAGTAGAGGGACTTCTGATTCAGGTGGAAACAGATATCAATGACGGACTGCCAATGTTTCATATGGTAGGCTTTTTGTCTGCATGCGTAAAGGAAGCCGGAGAGCGGGTGAGAACAGCGCTCAAAAACTCTGGATTTCAGATACCACCGAAAAAGATTACGATCAATTTATCACCGGCAGATATCCGGAAGGAAGGAACTGCCTACGATCTTCCCATTGCCATAGGAATTATGGTATCTATGGGGCTTATTCCAAACGATAAAATAGAAAATACCTTGATTATGGGTGAACTGGGGCTGGATGGCAGGATCAATGCTGTATCAGGAATACTCCCGGTTGTTCATCATGCAGTAAAACAAGGAATCACACGCTGTCTTGTTCCGGCGGAAAATGCAGAGGAGGCGGCACTGATCCGAAATATAGAAGTGATCCCGCTCCGGACGTTGTCAGAAGCGGAATCTTATCTGAATGAAAAAGCGGTGATCGAGCCTGCATTTGTAGATGTGGAGGCTCTGCTCGACCAGGAGGATATGGGGGAACTGGGAGATTTTGCAGATATTAAAGGGCAGGAAATATTGAAGCGCGGAATGGAGATCGCAGCAGCCGGAATGCACAATATTCTGATGACAGGAGCAGCAGGTTCAGGAAAGTCCATGATCGCAAAATGCCTGCCAACGATCCTTCCACGTCTGACATTTGAGGAGAGTATTGATATTACCAAGATATACAGTGTGGCAGGTCTGCTGAAAAAAGGACAGGCGATGATAACAAAGCGTCCGTTCCGGGCACCGCATCATACCGTATCAGCCATTGCTCTGACCGGTGGCGGAGCAATACCGAAGCCGGGAGAGATCAGTCTCAGTCATAATGGGGTGTTGTTTCTGGATGAGCTTCCGGAATTTGGCAGAAATGTTCTTGAAGTAATGCGGCAGCCGTTAGAAGATCGGGAAGTAACGATTGCAAGGATCCAGGGTAAATATATATATCCGGCAGGATTTATGCTGGTTGCGGCACGAAATCCCTGTCCCTGCGGCATGTATCCGGATCTGAATAAATGTACCTGTACCTGTAGGCAGATCCGACAATACAATGCAAGGCTTAGCAGACCTCTGCTCGATCGTATTGATATCAACGTAAATGTCCGCAGGATTGACTGTTCTGACCTGTTAGAGGATAAACGGGCAGAAACTTCGGCTGAGATCCGGGAAAGGGTGCTTGCGGCGCAGAATATACAGAAGGAGCGTTACCGTTCAGAGTCGATAAATTTTAATTCCCAACTGGATGGAAAGAGAACAAAGCAATATATTTCCCTGGGAAGGGCAGAGCAGGAGCTGGTGCGGGAAGCGTTTGAACATACAGAACTTTCTGCCAGAGGCTATAACCGGGTACTTAAGATCGCAAGGACGATCGCTGATCTGGCAGGAAGTATCGGGATCCATGAGGAACATTTAAAAGAGGCATTGTTTTTCCGGTATCAGAATCTTACAGAAGAGGCAGAGGAAAATATGCAGTACAAAGGAATGAAAGGGGGGGACAGATATGGAGTATGATCTTATAAGGCTGTGGCTGGGGATGATATCGGATATGGGGAATGCAGCACTTGGCAGGATCCTTGATTATTTTGGAGGACCTGAAGAACTGTGGAATGTTCCAGAACATGTGCTTCGGGAAACGTTGACAGAAAAACAGAGTGAACGGATCCTGTGCACACGGGATGAAAAGAAAATAATCGTCTATAAAAACAGACTAAAAGAGCGGAATATTACATATATATATCCAGGACATCCTTATTTTCCGGAAGTCCTGCGGGAAATTCCGGATTGTCCGTTTCTGCTGTATGCAAAGGGGTGTGTGGAGACGCTTAAAACAGACAGAACCGGTATAGCGATCGTAGGTGCAAGAAAGGCATCCGCATATGGGAAAGAGATGGCGGAGCAGTTTGCTTCTGTGCTTGCAGGATATCGGACTGGTATTATCAGCGGACTTGCAGCAGGAATCGACGGCGCCGCCCAGCGTGCCGCAATCAATGTAGAAAATGGATTTACAGTTGCAGTACTAGGTTGTGGGATCAATATCTGTTATCCGAAGGAAAATTACAATTTGTTTGAACGGATTGGGCGTCAGGGTGTGATCCTGTCAGAATATGGGTTGGATATAGAGCCTGCGGCATGGAGATTTCCACTTAGGAACCGGATCATCAGTGGACTTGCAAAAGGGGTGCTGGTTGTAGAAGCACAGAAGAAAAGCGGATCTCTGATCACCGCCGATCAGGCGCTGGAACAGGGGCGTGAGGTGTATGCAGTTCCGGGACGGATTGGAGACAGAAACAGTGAGGGCTGCAATCATCTGATCCGGCAGGGGGCTATGCTTGTGACGGATCCTGAGGATATTGTGGAGGATTTAAAACTTGAACGGAGGATCCTTGCAGCAGGGAAAGCAGAATGTCGGGAGAACAGCCGGCTTACCGCTCTGGAACAGAAGATATGTGTCTGTATGGGGCGGGAAGTGCTGCATATAGAGGAAATCTGTGCCCGCGTGGATCAGCCTCCTGCAAGAATCCTGACAGCGTTATTTGATATGGAAAGAAAAGGAATAATTCGGCAGCCGGTACGGTATTATTTTGCTGTTACACAGGGATGAAAACAGGATCCGGGGCATTTTTTCAGAAAATTGTAATAAAATATTCACTTGCATGGCAGGGAAAAATGGTGTATAGTTTGTGTCGTTTAAACGAACAGGAAAGGAAAGAGTACATGGCTAAATATCTTGTTATTGTAGAGTCTCCGGCGAAAGCCAAGACGATTAAAAAGTTTTTAGGCAGTAATTATGAAGTGATTGCGTCGAATGGTCATGTGCGTGATCTGCCTAAAAGCCAGATGGGCATTGATGTTGATAATGATTTTGAACCAAAATATATAACGATCAGAGGAAAAGGAGATATACTCGCACAGCTTCGAAAAGAAGTAAAGAAAGCTGACAAGGTGTATCTTGCAACTGACCCCGACCGTGAGGGAGAAGCGATCTCCTATCATTTATCAAAAGCACTGAAACTGGATGATAAGAAGTACAAGCGAATTACCTTCAATGAAATTACGAAAAATGCAGTAAAGAATTCAATTAAGCAGGCACGCGATATTGATATGGCACTTGTGGATGCACAGCAGGCGAGACGTGTATTGGACAGACTGGTTGGTTATAAGATCAGTCCGCTTCTCTGGGCAAAGATCAAGAGAGGTTTAAGTGCCGGACGTGTACAGTCAGTGGCATTGAAGCTGATCTGTGACAGAGAAAAAGAGATCAACGAATTTATTCCAAAGGAATACTGGACACTTTCTGCTATGCTGGTACCGGAAAAGGCAAAGAGAAGCATTGAATTCAAATACATGGGAAATGGAAGTGATAAGGAGGAAATATCTTCCAGAGCAGAATTGGATCATATCATAGAAACGATCGGAAAGCAGTCCTTTCAGATCGCATCGATCAAGGACAGTGAGCGTCATAAGAAAGCACCACTTCCATTTACAACCAGTACGTTGCAGCAGGAAGCTTCCTCCAAGCTGAACTTTGCAACATCCAAAACGATGCGTATCGCACAACAGTTATATGAAGGTGTGGAGATCAAGGGCAGAGGTTCCATCGGTTTGATCTCTTATCTGAGAACGGATTCTACCAGAATATCAGATGAAGCGGCGGCAGCAGCCAAGGATTATATCATAAAGAATTTTGGAGAAGATTATACAGCCGGAATACTACGGGCAGACAAACCGGGTAAGAAGATCCAGGACGCGCATGAAGCAATCCGTCCGACAGATATTACATTGTCACCGGCGGCTATCAAGGATCAGTTGAGCAGAGAACAGTTCCGGCTGTATCAGTTGGTCTATAATCGTTTCCTTGCAAGTCAGATGGCAGAGGCAGTATACAGCATTAAGACTGTAAAGGCAGAAGCGGCAGGTTATCGGTTCCAGACTTCGGTGTCAAAGATTGCATTTGCCGGATTTACAACGGTTTATAATGTGGACAACGAGAAGAGTGAGCATATTGCGGGAATTAAGGATCTGAATGAAGGCGATCTGCTAAAATTAGAAGATTTTGATGAGAAGCAGCATTTTACACAGCCACCGGCAAGATATACAGAAGCCCTTCTTGTAAGAACCTTAGAGGAGCTTGGCATTGGAAGACCAAGTACCTATGCGCCGACGATCTCAACGATACAGAATCGCCGTTATATAACAAAAGAGAATAAGAAATTATATGTAACAGAATTGGGAGAAGCCGTGAATCAGATTATGGAACAGGCATTTCCGGTTATTATCGACGTGAATTTTACAGCGAATCTGGAGTCCCTTCTCGATAAAATCGGTGAGGGTGCTATCGAATGGAAAGTTGTAGTAAGAAACTTCTATCCGGATCTCGATGCGGCGGTTAAGAAAGCGGAGAGTGAGTTGCAGTCCATTAAGATTGAGGATGAGGTAACGGATGAGGTGTGTGACGAGTGCGGGCGCAATATGGTCGTAAAGTATGGTCCACATGGCAAATTCCTTGCATGCCCGGGATTTCCGGAATGTAAGTTTACCAAGCCGTTCTTTGAGAAAACTGGAGTTCCTTGCCCAAAGTGTGGCGGTGACATTGTAATAAAGAAGACCAGAAAGGGCAGAAGATACTATGGATGTATCAATGCTCCTGAGTGTGATTTTATGTCATGGGCAAAACCATCAAAGGAAAAATGTCCGGTATGTGGCAGTTATATGGTTGAAAAGGGTAATAAGTTACTTTGTTCAGCAGAAAACTGTGGATATTCCAGAGATAATACCGAAAAGGAAAAACAGGCATAAGTGATCGGATGAAGTTGTCCGGTCTGCCATATAAAAAAAGTTGTTTTTAAATATTAAATCTCTCGTTTGACAGGAAAGACTATTGTTATCTCCAGACCATTGTGATAGAATGTCAAATAGTGTAGATTTTTTTATGCAAAAACAACTTTTTTGTATTTTACATACGGAGGAACAGAAATGAGTGTTCAATTATTAGATAAAACACGAAAAATCAACAAATTATTGCACAATAACAATTCGCATAAGGTTGTTTTTAATGATATTTGTGATGTTTTGAGTGATATTTTAAAATCAAATGTACTGGTTATCAGTAAAAAAGGAAAGGTTCTGGGAATTAAGAACCGTGAAGATATACCTGAGATCCATGAACTGATCGAGGATAAGGTCGGTCTTCTGATCGACAGTATGCTGAATGAGAGACTTCTCCTTGTATTGTCAACAAAAGAAAATGTAAATTTGACTACGCTCGGATTTGACAGTGATAACATAGAGAAATATCAGGGACTTCTGCTTCCAATCGATATAGCAGGAGAACGGCTTGGAACGTTATTTCTGTATAAGCTGGATGCACAGTATGATATTGATGATATTATTCTCGGGGAATACGGAACGACGGTTGTAGGACTTGAGATGATGCGGGCTTTAAATGAAGAAAATGCAGAAGAAGATCGTAAGATTGCAATTGTGCGTTCGGCGATCAGTACTTTATCATTCTCAGAATTACAGGCGATCAAGCATATTTTCTCAGAACTGGATGGAAATGAGGGAATCCTTGTTGCAAGTAAGGTTGCAGACCGGGTCGGAATTACCCGTTCCGTAATCGTGAATGCACTTCGAAAGTTTGAGAGTGCTGGTGTTATAGAAGCAAGATCCTCAGGCATGAAGGGAACTTACATTAAGGTTCTGAATGATGTTGTATTTGACGAATTAAAAGCCGTATAAAATTTTGCAAAGGAGAGTAAAGAAATGATATTACCAATCATAACATTATTAGTTGGCGTAGCAGTTGTAGGTGTAAGCTTTTTTATTCTGGATAGTCATGATTTTAAAGAGGAAGATGAGATATATAATGAAAGCTCAGAAGAATTAAAACGAAAGATCACGGAATTATGTGATTCTCTTCTTGAGCAGAGCAAGACATCATTAGACGAATACAGCGAAGATGTTCGCAAGAAGACAGAAAAGGAACTGAAGGAACAGATTGAAAAATGGGCATCCAAGTTGTCTGAAAAGGCAAAGAAGGAGATGATCGATTATATCAATCAGAGCCTTGCAGAAGCCTATGAAGAATATAATCCGGATGCAGAGAAAAAACCGGAAGCGGTTACTTATGAAGAACTTCTTGAAATGGAAGTAAAGGAAACCGAAGAAGAGATCGCAAAAGAAAAAGAACAACAGGCTGAAAAAGCTGTTTCGGAAGAGAAGCAGACAGAAGAAGCTCCCAAAGAAAATGAGCAGACAGAAGAAATCGAAGAAGAGCCGGATGAGAATTCTCTCGGAGCATTAGAGGCAAGTGAGACGGAGACAGTTATTTCCGGTGATGCAGTTGCAAATGGTGATATAACCGAAACTGTACCGGAACAGGATGTTGAAGAGAACACAGCAGAAGATGATGCGGAGGAACCAAAGGAAGAAGTAGAGGAAGCTGTTGCAGAAGAAGTTGTTGCTGAGGAAGCCGAGAAAGAAGCGGCAGAAGAAAAATCCAATGTTGTTGCCTTTAAGAAAGCAGAAGAGCCTGCTGTTGAGTCAGAAGCAACCGAAATTACAGAAGAAACAACAGTCGTAGAAGCAACCGGTACTGAGCCTGTACAGAAGACAGAACAGCCGGCGGGAGGCAGCCGTTCCAGAAAGAAGAACCGCAAGAAGAACAGAACAAACAGAAATCAGAATCGTGCACAGGAGGCAAAGAAAGAAGCTCCTGCACCGGAAGAAATCTGGGATGATGAGAAAAATATCGATGAAGAAGTGGCAGAGCTTTACAAGCAGGGATTTGGAATTATGGAGATCGCGAACCAGCTTGGAATCGGTGTTGGTGAAACCAAGGTGATCATTAAAAATATTGAGAATCAGAAGCAGTAAATTGAAATTGTTTTATACGATAGGAGAAACGGCAGTATGAAGAAAAAATATTTTTTCAGAGGATTAGGCTTTGGACTTATCATTGGTGCGCTCGTTATGATGGTTGGAATTAAGTCCGGAAGCTTTGCAGATACAAAGAAGAATGATCCGTCAAAAGGAGATGCGGTAGAAGTTGTTGCATCAGAAGAAACTACTGAATCAGCGAAAACGACAGAGACTGCAACGGAAACGACAAAAGAGGATGCAGCTAAGGCAACGACGGAAGTGACGACAGAAGCTACAACAGAGGCGACAAAGGAAACCACAACGGAAAATACAACCAAGGCAACCACGGAAGCCACAACCGAAAGTACAACCAAGGCAACCACGGAAGCTACAACAGAAGCAACTACGGAAGCTACGACAGAGACGACGACAGAAACAACTACGGAAGCTACGACAGAGACAACTACAGAAGAAAAGAAAAAGGGTGGTTCGATTACGATCAAGCCGGGTATGTATGCAGAGGCAATCTCTCAGGCATTATATGATATCGGAATGGTAGACAGTGTACAGGATTTCTATGATTATCTTGTAAGCTCCGGTAATTCCATGAAACTGATGTGTGGAACTTTCACATTCAAGGGTGATGAAACCTACGATGAGATGATTACCATTATGAGAGATGGACGATAGTTATAGCATGAATTAAAACAAAATATGAGATAATGAGCATTGCGCTGGAATGTGCTCGCACATACCAGCATAATGCGAAAAAGACATGGAACTGTTAAGTGACATGAGATTATAAAAAGAAAGTGCTTGCATGCACTTTCTTTTTGTGTTATTATCGATTTTGTGTGTGGGCTTGAATATAGCAGGCTCATAAAAATAATATACATGCTGATTGATTCCTGAAGTGGTGCCTATAGCTCGGGTGACTCGGTGAAAGAGAAATCAGCAGAAGAATATAACCATGGAGGTAGAAAAAATGAGCGTTATTTCAATGAAACAGTTATTAGAAGCAGGTGTACATTTCGGACACCAGACAAGAAGATGGAACCCTAAGATGAAGCCATACATCTACACAGAGCGTAATGGTATCTACATCATCGACCTTCAGAAGTCAGTAGGAATGGTTGACGATGCTTACAATGCAATCGGTGACTGCGTAGCAAATGGTGGAAAGATTCTTTTCGTTGGTACAAAGAAGCAGGCTCAGGACTCAATCAAGAGTGAAGCAGAGCGTTGCGGTATGTACTATGTAAACGAGAGATGGTTAGGCGGTATGCTTACAAACTTCAGCACAATCCAGACAAGAATCGCTACTCTTAAGAAGTACGAAGCTATGGAAGCTGACGGAACATTTGATGTTCTTCCTAAGAAGGAAGTTATCCAGATCAAGAAGGAGATGGAGAAGCTTCAGAAGAACCTTGGCGGTATCAAGGAAATGAAGGAAATTCCTGATATGATCTTCGTTGTAGATCCTAAGAAGGAAAGAATCTGTATCCAGGAAGCTCATTCACTTGGAATCAAGCTTGTAGGTATTGCTGATACGAACTGTGATCCGGAAGAATTAGATTATGTTATTCCTGGTAACGATGATGCTATCAGAGCTGTAAAGCTTATTGTTTCAAAGATGGCAGATGCAGTTATCGAAGCTCAGCAGGGTGCTGATGCAACAGATGCTGAAGAAGTTGCAGATGAGGATGCAGCAGTAGAAGAGTAGGTATCTGTCCC
>ERZ1026957.855-NODE-855-length-11788-cov-4.520157_pt1 | contig 11788 bp, 10 predicted proteins | sample MGYA00519300_ERZ1026957 | MGnify/ENA primary metagenome ERZ1026957 (study PRJEB26926, sample SAMN06164520) | human gut metagenome | biome: ENVO:00009003; feature: ENVO:2100002; material: ENVO:00002003 | host: Homo sapiens | place: USA | collected 2012 ...
TGTGTATAAGAGACAGGTGGCTGCAGGATCACTACGGCAAGGGCATCTCTGATCTCGCCAGTGCCGTTCAGTCCGATTCCTATGCCAGCGCCTTTGCTCGTCTGGCTTCCGGTCAGGTCGATGTCCTGGTGACCTATGCCGATGCCCGCCGCGACTATGCCGAGCGTTGGAACACCGAGTTCAGCCGTGAGGCTTCCATCTGGGAGGAGACCGGCGTCATCGGTGTTACCGCCCCCATCTACAATGACACCATCTCCGTCAGCAAGAACTCCGAGATCATGACCGATGAGTTCATCACCGCTCTGCAGAACGCTTTCATCAATATCGGCAATACCGATGCCGGCAAGGAAGTTATCGCTATCTACAGCCACAATGGCTATCAGAAGGCCCAACCTTCCGATTATGACAGCGAGCGTGCCGCTCAGAAGCTCATCCAGGAGCTGAGCGCCGCCAACTAACCTTTCGGTTTCTCATTTCCATCCCATATGCGGGGAGGACATGCACAGATTACTGCTTTCCTCTGTGCGGTCCTCCCCATTCTCGTTTCCAAACCGGAATACATCCCCCAGCGTGTGTATCCCGGTTTATGAATGAGACCCGTATTCTAACCGCAGAAGAGGAGACCGTATGATTCAATTTGACCATGTATCCAAGGTATACCCCAATGGCACCGTGGGGCTGGACGATGTAAACCTGACCATCCAGGATGGTGAATTTGTCGCCATCATCGGCCGTTCCGGTGCCGGTAAATCCACCCTGCTGCGCTCCGTCAACCGGATGCACCGCATCACCTCCGGCACCCTTATGGTAAATGGCATCAATGTCAGCACCCTTTCCGGCAAAAGCCTGCGCCGTTTCCGCCGGGGCATCGGCATGGTGTTCCAGTCTTTCAATCTGGTCACCCGCACCACCGTCATCAAAAATGTTCTCTCCGCCTGCGTACCGGATATGCCATTCTGGCGGGTACTGCTGGGTATTTTCCGCCGGGAGGATAAAATGAAGGCCCTGGAGTCTCTCGATAAGGTCGGCATCCTGGATAAGGCCTATATTCGCGCCGACCAGCTCTCCGGCGGCCAGCAGCAGCGTGTGGCATTGGCCCGCACCCTCACCCAAGACCCGCAGATCATCCTGGCCGATGAACCGGTCGCCGCGCTGGATCCCGTCACCGCCCGTCAGGTCATGCAGGATTTTGTCCGCATCAATAAGGAAATGGGCATCTCCATTCTGCTCAATATCCACCATGTGGAGCTCGCTATTGAGTACGCCGACCGCATCATTGGCATCCGGGCCGGGCGCATCGTCTACGATGGCCCCTCCAAGCAGGTAGATCAGGCCGTCCTGAATGCCATCTACGGGGATGATACCGAAACGGAGGCGACCGCATGAGCCTTTACGACCGTATCTTTAAGCCCCGCCGCTACACCCTGCCCAGCGGCGCTGTGGTGGAGGAAAAGCGCAGCCGTGCATGGCTCGTGCTCCTCATCATCCTGCTGCTGGGGGCAGTTTCTGTCCATATCACCGGCTTCAATTTCACCGTCCTCGTAAAAAAGGGCAGCAAGTTCTTTGATATTCTGGTGGCCATGTTCCCGCCCAATACCGCCTATCTCTCCAAGATCTGGACTCCCCTGTGGGATACCATCAAGATGTCTTTCCTCGGCTCCTTCATCGGCGCGGTGTTGGCCGTTCCCTTTGCCATCGCCGCCGCCAGCAATATCGTCACCAACCGCATTGTGGTTTCCATCGTCCGGCTGTTCCTCAGCCTGGTACGCACCCTGCCCACACTGGTCTGCGCCCTTATCGCTACCTATATCTTCGGTCTCGGCACCATGGCCGGTACCTGTGCCATTGCCGTGTTTACCTTTGCCTATGTGGGCAAACAGCTCTTCGAGGTCATCGAAACAGTGGATATGGGCCCCTTCGAGGCCATGGAAGCTCTGGGCGCTACCCGTATCCGGGCCTTTGTCACCTCGGTATTCCCGCAGGTACTGCCCACCTATCTCTCCGTTTCGCTCTTCTGCCTGGAGGGCAATGTCCGCTATGCCTCCATTCTGGGCTATGTGGGCGCCGGCGGTCTGGGACTTATCATGAATGAAAAAATCGGCTGGCGCGAATATGACAGCCTTGGCATGATCCTCATTGTCCTCTTTATCACCGTGCTTATCATCGAGGGGATCAGCCATGCCCTGCGCAAGCGCCTGACTTAAAAGGAGGTACCGCTGTGAATAAAATTCAAAAAGCCTATGCCTCCGCGCCCAAAACCTGGATCTGGCAGCTGCTGGCCGCCTTGATTGTGGCCTGTCTGCTGGCGTGGTCCGCTTCAGCTGTCCGGGTCAGCAATCCCACCGGCAACGGGCTGGAGGTCGCCAAGAACATCCTCTCCGGCATCTTCCACCCCTCCCCCAAGCTGCTGTTCACCCTGGGCACCAATGGCGTTCCCTACCTGCTACTGGAAACCTTCTGCATCGCGTTTCTCGGCACCATCGTCGGCGCTGTCATCTCGCTGCCGCTTTCCTTTCTCTCCGCCAGCAACCTGGTCCCCCGGCCCATTGCGCTCATCGGCCGCATGATCATTGCCGCCATCCGCACCGTTCCCGCCTTTGTTTATGGGCTTATGTTTATCCGCGTCACCGGTCCCGGGCCCTTTGCTGGCCTGCTCACCATGTCGCTGTGCTCCATCGGCATGGTCTCCAAAATGTTCATCGAGAGCATCGAGGACCTGGATAAGCGCATCCTAGAATCTCTGGATGCCGCCGGCTGCACCACCTTCCAGAAGATCCGCTACGGCATCCTGCCGCAGCTCACCGCCGATTTCACCTCCACCATCATCTACCGCTTTGATATGAACCTGCGCGATGCCACCGTACTGGGCCTTGTCGGGGCCGGCGGTATCGGCGCACCGCTTATCTTTGCCATGAGCAGCTACCGCTGGAATGAGGTCGGTGCCATCCTGCTGGGGCTTATCATCCTGGTGCTCATCATCGAGGCCATTTCCGCCAAGATCCGCGTCCGGCTGGCACGGGGGTAACTATGGAAAGTAAAAAACTCACCATCTTTTTCACTTCCGATCTTCACGCCTATATCTACCCCACCGATTACCGCAGCCGGGAGGAGCGTGACATCGGCCTGTTCAAGTGCGCCAGTCGTTTCACCCGCGATGGCAACACTCTCATCATTGATGGCGGCGACCTGCTGCAGGGCTCTCCTTTGGGGGCCTTCTGCCACGATACCCTGCAAAATGCCGCCCCCTTTGCCGAGATGATGAACTGCTGCGGCTACGATTATGTCACACTGGGCAACCACGATTTTAACTACGGCATGCCCTACCTGGAAAGCTACCTAAACGCCCTGCGGGCCCGCTGCGTCTGTCAGAATATCCGCTGGGACGGCGCCGGGGTGCGCTTCCCGGCTTGCATCCATACGCTGGAAAACGGTCTGCGCATCGGTATCGTCGGCATCGTCACCGACTATGTGAACATTTGGGAACGGCCGGAGCATCTTTCCGGCATCACCATCTCCGATCCCATTCCAGCAGCCGCCGCGGCACTGGAAGAGCTCCGCGGCAAAACCGACCTCAACCTCTGCGTCTATCACGGTGGGTTCGAGCGGGATCTTACCACCGGCCGGGTGCTTTCCTCCACCCACGAAAATGTCGCCTACCGCATCTGTCAAGAGCTTGATTTTGATATTCTGCTTACCGGGCACCAGCACATGTCGGTCCCCGGGCAGATGGTCTCCGGCACCTTTGTGGTGCAGCCCTCCGACCGCGGCCAGGAATTTTTGCGGATCGAGGCCGTCGTCTCCGGTACGGAAAAGCGGCTTTCCAGCCACACCATCCCCGCCGGCGGAGCCTGCCATCCCCAGTGGCTGCGGCAGTTTGCTCAGATGGAACATGGCGCGCAGGATTGGTTGGATCAGGTGGTCGGTCACCTGCCCCACCCGCTGCTGCCGGATGCTCCCCTAAAAATGGCCGCGGAGGGCAGCGGCCTGGCCGATCTGTTCAATGCCGTTCAGCTGGAGGTCAGCGGGGCACAGCTTTCCGCCGCCAGCCTGGCCAATGATGTGGCCGGCCTGCCGCAGGTCGTGCGCCGTCGGGATCTCCTCATTGCCTACCCCTATACCAATACCCTCACCGTGCTGCGCATCACCGGGGCTGTGCTGCGCCAGGCTATGGAGCGCAGCGCCGCCTACTTCACCCGTGGAGAGGATAATACCCTGCGGGTCTCGGATTGCTTCCTGGAGCCCAAGGTGGAGCACTACAATTACGATTACTATGCCGGGGTATCCTATGCCTATGATATCTCTCGGCCAGTCGGTCAGCGGGTCGTTTCTCTCCTGGTCGATGGCCACCCGGTCGCCGATACCGATGAATTCACCATCTGCCTAAACAGCTACCGCGCCAGCGGCACCGGCGGCTACGGTTGCTATGTCGGCTGTCCGGTCGTGCGGGAGATCCCCCACGAAATGTCCGAGCTGCTGCTGGAATATTTTCGCCGACACGGCGGGGATATCCCCCTTGCCGCCAGCGATTACCGAGTCTGTTAAAATGAAAAGCCCCCGGTTCATAAGCCGGGGGCTTGCTTTATCAAAGCATCCCAATACTGCGCCAAAATGAAGCAGTACAAAGGCTCCCAGCCTTCCGGCCGGGAGCTTCTTTTTTCGCTTAGCGTTTCTGCAATTTGGCCAGGTGGTTCAGCGCGCCGCCCTCCAGCAGCAGGTTCTTATCGTAGTCAGAGGCCTCCAGCACCGCCGTCAGCGTCAGGCCACGCTCCGGTACGGTTACCGTCAGCCGTCCCGCCCGGATACCCTCCGGCACATTTTCCAGCACCAGCCGGTCACCCTGCTGCAGCTTTTCATAGTCCGCCGGGTCTTCAAAAATCAGCGGCAGAATGCCGTAATTGAACAGGTTCTCCTTATGGATCCGTGCATAGGATTTGGCGATGACCACCTCCACACCCAGACACATCGGCAGCATGGCCGCATGCTCCCGGCTGGAACCCTGTCCGTAGTTCTCCCCGCCCACGATGACGCTGTGCCCCATGCGGCGGGCCCGGTCCACAAAGTCCGGATCGGTATAGCAGAAGGTATACTTCGCAAATTCCGGAATGTTGGAGATGTACTTTAGGATGGAGGCCCCAGCCGGGATAATATCATCGGTGGTGATGTTGTCCCCCAGCTTCAGCACAATCCCGGCATCAATGGTTTCCCGCACCGGGCCACGCATCGGCAGCTCGGAGATATTCGGTCCCTTGATGACCTCTACCGCGTGGCGGTCGGCGGTTTCTTCGGGCGCGATCAGCGAAGAATCATCGATAATATACGCCTCCGGCTCCTGGATCTTTGCCAATACGCTGACATCCATCAGGTCGCGCGGGTCAGTGATATGCCCAGTCACTGCTGTGGCCGCCGCGGTCTCCGGGCTGGCCAGGTAAACATAGGCATCGTTGCTGCCGCACCGGCCGGGGAAGTTCCGGTTGGAGGTCCGTACCGAAATGCCATTATGGGGCGGCACCTGCCCCACCCCGATGCAGGGTCCGCAGGCACACTCCAGGATGCGGCAGCCGGATTCCACCAAATCCGCCAACACCCCGTCCTTAATAAGCTGCGCCAGCACCTGCCGGGAGCCGGGCGCCACTGTGCAGTCAATATCCTTATGCACCTTATGCCCCTTCAGGATGCACGCCGCCCGGGCAATATCGGAATAGGAAGCATTGGTACAGCTGCCGATAAATACCGAACCCGGCTTCACACCTTCTGCCTTGCGGGCCGTACACACCTTATCCGGCATGGAGGGCTCCGCCACCAGCGGCTCCAGCCGGTCCAAATCGATTTCCACCACCTTGTCGTAGGTTGCACCCTCCTCCGGCTGCAGCGGCACATAGTCGCTCTCTCGCCGCTGGGCCTTTAGGAACTCCCTCGTCCGCTCATCACTGGGGAAAATGCCGGTCGTCGCACCGATCTCGATGCTCATATTGGCAATGGTCTGACGCTCGCTGATGGAAAGCTCCTTCACTCCATCGCCGCAGTATTCCACAATGTATCCAATGCCACCCTTGACGCTTACCTGCCGCAGCAGCTCCAGCGCGATATCCTTGGCGGCCACGCCAGGATGCAGCCGGCCGACCAACTTTACCCCCATCACCTTGGGGACATTCATCCTAAAGCCCTGCCCCAGTGCCGCCTCTGCCACCGTCAAGCCGCCGCTGCCAATGGCCAGCATCCCCAGCGCCCCGGAGGTCGGGGTATGGCTGTCGGCGCCCAGCATCACCTTACCGGGCCTGGCAAAGCGCTGGCAGTGCAAAAAGTGACAAATCCCATTGCCGGGTTTGGAGAAATATACCCCAAAGCGGGCCGCCGCGGTCTTGAGGAACAGGTGGTCATCCGCGTTTTCTCCGCTGACGCACAGGGTGTTGTGGTCGCAATAAAATACGCTGGCCTCAGTCTGCACCCGGTCGGCGCCCACCGCCAGGAAGGTCTGCCCTGCCATAATACCGGTCAGGTCATGTCCCAGGGTCTGGTCCACTCGGATGGCGATGGGGGCCCCTGGCGTCAGCTCACCCTCCATCAGGTGGGAGCGCAGGATCTGAAATACAATATTCTCTGCCATGCTATTTCTGCCTTCTTTCTTTGTTTTCTTGGCTTTATTTAAGCTGCGTGCCATATATCGGGCGCCCCTCCGCTTTTGTCGGGCTGATCCTCCACGTTATTCCGGACAGCCCTCCCCGCTGCGGAGCGCCCTCTTTATCCCTTGTAGTAGCATCCTCTGCATACATCCTTTGTCGTTTTAGAGTGTCGAAAAGCTTGCTAAATCGTTAATGTAATTTTATTGAATCATCTTTTGACCTATTTTGCAAGCCATTCCCACTAATTTCAGCGGCTTTCACAAATGCTGCTCCCACAGTTCTTTACTTTAGTCCAATGTAATTTTACTAAAATTGTTACTTTTTACTTGATATTTTAGTTTTCTGCCCTATACTTAAAAGAAAGAACCGCCCCGCGAAAGGAGCCTGCCCATGTCCACCCTCAAAGATGTCGCCGCGCTGGCGCAATGTTCCCTCACCACCGCTTCCATCGTTGCCAACGGCCGCGGGGATGAAATGCACATCTCCCCCGCCACCCAGCAGCGCGTTGCCGAAGCTATCCAGCAGCTTCAGTACCGCCCGGACCGCGGGGCGCAGCTGCTGCGGGCCGGCCGGCGCCGTCTCACCATCGCGCTGTACTGGCCGCTGGATCACCGCACCACTCTACTGGGCGATAGACTGTATAATTTCTACAGTATCCTCCAGCAGGAGCAGGAACCCGCCGACCCCTACGAGCTGCTCATCCAAACCTATTTCAGCGGCCGCCTGGGAGAGATGCTCTCCCCCATCCTGCAGGGCCGCTACGATGGCGTCATCATCGGCGGGGCCGGCGAGCAGGATCTCATTCAGCTGGAAAATGCGGATATTTCCACCCCTCTTGTTCTCATCAATGCCGAAAGCCGGAAGTATTCCACCGCCGGGGTAAACCACGCCCAAACCGGCTCCCAGGCCGCTGCCCTCATCCACCAAAAGGGTTACCGGGAATGCGCGGTCATCCGGGGCGGCGACCATTATGATGGCACCAGCCAGCGCACCAAGGCTTTCCTCAATTCCTGCCGGCAGCTGGGCATCCGCATCCAGCCGGAATGGACCTTCCAGGCCGCGCCCACCATTGCGGGCGGGGCCGCCGCCACCGAGGAATACTGCGTTCTCCGCCAGCGCCCCCGTGTCATCTACTACGAGAATGACAGCATGGCCCAAGGTGGCCTGTATACCCTGGCTCGCAGCGGCATCCGTGTCCCACAGGATACCGAGGTGCTCTGCATTGGGCTGCGCAAACCGGAAATGAACCACTGCCTGAATCCAGCCCTCAGCTGCATCACCATCCCGCAGACGGTGGACCGGCAGGCCGTTGCCCTGCTGCTCCGCCTCATCCGGGAGCTGCCAGCTGCCCCCTTGCATGTGGAAATGGAACCGCAGGTCCAGCTTCGGGAATCCTTTACCCCGCCGGAAAATGCCCCCGCGGACAGCCAGTAAAAATGTTTCAAGTGAAACATTTGTTCGCGTTTGACTTCTCGGCTCCCAGCTTTTCCCCTCTCGTAAGTAAACATCCCCCGACCGGGGGATGTTTACTTTATTGCGGACTTTCTTCCCTTCGCTTAACAAGGACACCCACGCTTTTGCATCGGACGCAACCTGCGCTCCTGTCGTGCTGACCCTGCGCTTTGCTTCGGGCAGCCCTCCCCGCTGCGGTGCGTCCTCCTTTCCCTGCAAGGTCTTACGATTTTGCAGGGACCCCAAGTGAAAATCGGCGCTGACTGCGTCATCGTCCTTGACATACGCCAGTATGCCGGCGTCCTCTTCCTTGTCATCATCCGGTTTTCGCGCAGGAGAAAATGGCGTCCGAGGAAGCACGAAGCGGCTGGCAGGCTGGCGCCTATCAACGCGACGCGCAATGTCGGGCGGTATTTATACCCGCAAAAGCCGCATGTGCTCTTGTCAATCGAAAGTATTAAAATAAATAATTACAGAGCCGCAACGGATCGTCTTTCCGTTACGGCTCTCTTTTATGAATATGCTATTGGCATTGGTCTTTTCGACCGCATGTTTTTCACAGGGAGAAAGATTCCCGGAAGATGACCACCGGCTCGTAGGAACGCACCACGGCGGCATTTGCGCCCTTGCGGATCATCTCTGCGGCCATTTGAACGGCACCGGCCGTCATCGCCTCGGTAGGCATTTCGATGACCGAAAGCGGCGGGGTACAGTACTGCGCCTGCTGGCGCTCTCCCAAGCCAAAGCAGATAAGCCCCACCTCCTGCGGGATGCGGATGCCTTCCTTTTGCATCTGGTGAGCCGCCCCAATAGCCATAATATCGGATGCAAATACCAAAAGCTCCGGCAGTGAGCCGCCGGTCATCATGGTTTTGATGCCCACCGCACCGCCTTCGTAGGTATCCTCCGCTTCCACCACCGCGTGGGGCGGTACCCGCAGACCATACTCCCCCGCTGCTGTTATGGCATCGCGGATGCGGCTGCTATCCGCCATAAAGTTGGAACGGTTCTTCAAAAAGCCGATGCTGCGGCAGCCCTTGGCACGGGCCAATTCCATCACCTGCCGCACCGCCTTGGCATAATCGGTATACACCGCACCAAAGCCCGCCTGGCGGCGGTTATACAGCACCAACGGCAGATCCGTCTCCAGCTGGGCCAGGGCGTCCATATCCGCCGGGGAAAGACCGCCTAAAATAGCGCAGCTGTATGGGCTATGGAAGTGCAGGCCCTTTTCCTCGCACAGGTGCCCCTCCCGGAAGGTATTGACCACCAAATCGTAGTCCAGCTCCTGGCGCAGGTGCTCCTGCTGGAAGGCCCCCAACAGCCGTCCCACATAGGAGGCTCTGCGATCCAGCGGCCAATACAGCGCCAATACCGGGCGCTCCGCGGCGCTGGCGCGCAGCCGCCGGGCCACATTACTGGGGCGGTAACCGGTGGCCGCCACAATCTCCAGGATGCGCTGTTCCGTGGCCGAGGAGACCTTCATCTCCCGCGCTTTGCCATTAAGTACAAAGGAAACCGTGGAGGGAGATACATTGGCGATGCGGGCGATGTCCTTGATGGTTGCCATAGCGAAGCCCCCTTTCTTTGTGATAGCTCCATCTTACCCAAATTTGCCCGGAAAGTCAATTCCTCCCGAAAAGCTTAATCGTTTTTGCTTTTTGAAATTTCCCGTTGACAATTCACTTTTCTCTCACTATAATCGAATTAGCTAAAACGATTTAGTTATTTTAAGGAAGGGTGAGTTCCTTGCCACAGAATGCTTTGCAACAGCTATTACAGGCCCCGGCCGGCACCCCGGTCACACTATCCCCTGATTGGTGTCTCATCAACGATGGTCCCTCCGGAGACCTGCCCGCCATGGTACCGCAGGTAAGTCCGGCGCGCCGCGCGCAGGTGGTGGTCATTCTTGACCATGATATCCCCGCTGGGAGCTTCCAGAGCGCTTTCCGCCAGAAAGCACTGATTGATTTTTCCCGGGCCAATTCGCTGGAGTTTATCCAGTCCGCCGGAATCAGCTACCAGCTGCTGATGCAGGGGCGGCTGGCAACTGGTTCTCTGCTGGTGACCTGCGGCCAGCATGTGGCACAGGTGGGTGTCATCGGTGCTTTGGGGCTGCGTTTTTCCCCCGAGGAACTGGCCCGGTGGCTGCAGGGTGGAGAGCTGACCCTGCCGGCACCGCAGCCGCTGCATATCAGGCTGGAGGGGGACTTTGCCCCCGGCGCCACAGCCTATGACATTGCGCTGGCCTGTGCGGGCAAAAAAGGGGCCGAAGGCCGCCTGCTGCTCCTGCATGACCACACCGCACGGGGGCTTACCCGCGCGGAAAAGCAGACGCTCTGTCTGATGGCCCAGCGAGCCGGTGCGGTAAGCGCCCTGTTTACAGCGGAAGACGCCCCGGCCGATACCACACTGCAGCTGGAGGACTATCCACCCTGTGCTATACTCCCCGGCAGCCTGCCGGAAGATCCGATGGAGGCCCAGCCCCTTACCGCTCTGTCCGACATCCGGGTGGATGCCTGCTTTATCGGGGGCTGCTCCTCCGGGCGGATAGAGGAACTGCGTGAAGCCGCTGAAATTCTGCGGGGACATCACATCCGGCGGGAGCTGCGGCTACTGATCGGCTTTGCTTCCAACACGGACTACCTGCAGGCCATGGAGGAAGGGCTGATCGATGTATTCCTGGACTGCGGAGCGCAGGTCACCAATCCCGGCTGCGCCTCCTGCCTGACCACCTCCATCGGCGTCATCGGGGATGGGGAGGTCATGGCCTCTACCGGGTGCTTCCACTACTCCGGCTGCTGCGGCACCCCCGCTTCCCGGGTCTATCTGGTTTCTGCGCGGACTGCCGCCCAGGCGGCGCTCAGCGGATATCTTTATCAAGCGTAACAGGAGGGCATAACTATGGATACTGTTTTTACGGGCCGGATATGGAAGCTGCCCGATGATGTGGATACCGATACTATTATCCCGGGGCGGTACGGTGTGCTGCCCTCCGCGGAGGAGATGAGCCGCCACTGCCTGGAGCCGCTGCGCCCGGAGCTGGCCGCCGCGGCCCGGCCGGGAGATATCTTTGTGGCCGGGAAAAACTTTGGCTGCGGTTCCTCGCGGGAATTTGCCCCAGCCTGCATCGCGGCGCTGGGTGTGCGATGCATTGTGGCCAAATCCTTTGCCCGCATTTTTTACCGCAACGGCATCAATAACGGGATGCTGCTCATTGAGACGGATGACCTGTATGACCGCTGCGAGGAAGGGGATCTTCTCACCGTGGAGGTAAACCGCTGCCTGAAGGTAAACGGGCAGGTCATTCCCATCCGGCAAATTCCCGATAATCTGTTTGAGATCATCAAGGCCGGGGGGCTGGTACCCCGCTACCGCGCCCTGAATGAAGCGGCCGAAGCCGCCGAATCCGTCCAAAAGGAGGTGCACTGAGATGGGCTACACCATGGCTGAAAAGATCCTGATGAAAAATACCGGGCTTTCTCACCTGGCACCCGGCGATCTGATCATGACCCGGCCGGATATGTGCATGGTACATGATATCTACACCCCTTTTGTGGTGCAGAAGCTGGATGAGATGAAATTCCGCCGCCTGGCCGACCCGGAAAAGGCTGTGATCTTCCTGGACCACCTGTGCCCCACCAACCAGGCCACCGGCGACCCCCGCCACTACCACCTGTCTCTTATACACATCTCCGAGCCCACGAGACACTGAG
>ERZ1026957.873-NODE-873-length-11649-cov-4.063654_pt1 | contig 11649 bp, 9 predicted proteins | sample MGYA00519300_ERZ1026957 | MGnify/ENA primary metagenome ERZ1026957 (study PRJEB26926, sample SAMN06164520) | human gut metagenome | biome: ENVO:00009003; feature: ENVO:2100002; material: ENVO:00002003 | host: Homo sapiens | place: USA | collected 2012 ...
TGTGTATAAGAGACAGGCTCACTTGCGAGGCGACCAGCGCCTTGGCCGTCGAGAACATCTCCCCCACGCCAATGGCAAACGCCAGCGACGTGTCCTTGACCAGCGTGATGATCTCGTTGCCCATCGCCGGCAGAATACGCTTGGCGACCTGCGGCATCACGATATGCAGAAACGTCTGCATGCGCGAATAGCCCAGCACCTCGGCTGCCTCGTATTGACCGCGCGGAATGGACTGAAGGCCCGAGCGATAGATCTCGGCAAAGTAACCGGCGTAGTTGATGATGAACGCCACGACGCACGCCGTCCACTTGGAATCGGGCGTGAGCGAAATGCCAAACACGTAGTACGGGGCAAAGTAGATGGCAAACATCTGCAGCATGAGCGGCGTACCGCGCATGACCGAAATGTAGATGCGCGCAATCCAGCGAAGCGGCGCGATTTTGCTCATGCGCATAAACGCCACGGGAATTCCCAGCGGAATCGACCCGAGCAGCGTCAGCACAAACAGTTGCAAGCTGACCAAGAATCCCTGGCCGAGCATCTGCATCATGACCTGAATAGACATTACTTGAGCACCCAATTATCGAAAGACAAACCATAGCTTGAATATTTATCGCAGAGGTCCTTGACCGTGCCGTCCTCGTAGAGCGCCTTGAGCGACTCGGCTACAGCATCGGCCGACTTGGTGTCGCCCTTCTTAAAGCCAACGGCGTAGTGCTCGCTGGACAGCGGCTCATCAAGCTGCGTATAGGCATCGGGCTTGGCGGCAAGCTGATACTGGGCAATCGAAAGATCGCACGCCACGGCATCGACCGCGCCGCTCTCGAGCTGCATAAAGGCCGTGTTGTACTCGCCGATCGTGTCGAGCGTGGCAAACGTCGCTGCCAGATCCTTCTGGTCACCCTCAAGCACGTCCTGTGCAGCGGAATCAGTCTGGGTAATCACAGTCTTGCCGGCAAGATCGTCCCAGCCCTTGATGCCCGCATCCTTCTTGACCACCAGCACCTGCTCGTTGAGCATGTACGGCTCGGAGAACGTGTAGTCGTCCTCACGGCCCTCCATGGTAAAGCCGTTCCAGATGCAGTTGATGGCGCCCGAGTTGAGCAGCGTATCCTTGGCGTCCCAGTCGATGGCCTCGTATTTGACCTCCCAGCCCTGCTTATCGGCAACAGCCTTGGCAAGATCGAGATCAAAGCCGGTGTACTCGCCATCGTCGCCCACAAAGCCGTACGGAGGATAGGACTTATCAAAGCCCACCACGAGCTTCTTGGACTCCGCAGCGCCCTTCACATCCTTGGCCGCGGCAGAGCCAGCAGCGGAGCCCTTGCCGGCACCACCGCCGCAACCGACAAGACCAAGGCCAAGCACCATGGCGAGCGAGCCGGCTAGACCAACAAACTGACGACGAGACATATCGGTATTCATGGTATTCCCCCTTGATGGCACTTTAGTTAGGTAAAGTGAGTCATGTAACGTTCAGAATCATACACTTTAGCGTGATAGAGCACAAGGCGAGTTTGCCCGCCGCGTGAGGGGTGTGGGGGTTAAGTTTCCTGCTCTACAGTCCTGCTCACGACGGAGGCCACATTAAGTGGCCTCCTGTTCGTGCGGAACTCGCGATAAACTTAACCCCCACACCCCTCACGCGGCGGGCAACCGTCGTTGGGCTTATCACTGACACGAATAAACCGCTTGTATATCGTCTGCTGGCCTGGCACGGTACAATACTTGCAGCTTTAATTCATGAATTAGTGGAGTTATTGATGGCAGAATCTCGTGCGGAGCGTAAGGCTCGTCGTGCTTTGATCGAGGCGGCTGAGGGGTCAGAGGAGAAAAAATCTTCTAAGAAATCCAAGTCGTCTCAGGACGCGAAGGGTAAGTCGGCCAAGGGCAAGGCTAAGGCCAAGCGTCCCGGCTCTCGTCGGAACGAGGATAAGGCATCTCAGACTCGCTCCAAGCGCTCGCATAAAGATCGGGTTTCGTCTGCGCGTAAGGCTGTGGACCCCAAGTCTCCCTGTTCGATCATGAAAGCTTGCGGTGGGTGTACGGCGCTCAATCGTCCTTATAAGAAGCAGCTCGCCGCCAAGCAGGCTGCTATGGAGGAGCTTTTTGCTGCTCTTTGCGAGCGTGAGGGTATTAGCGTCGACCCCATTCGCGGTATGGGCGTCACCCTGGGCGACCCGGGCAAATATCCTGCGCCGCGTGGCTTTCGTCATAAGGCTGCCACTCCCTTTGCTCCCGGTAAGGAGGGCGCCGTCCGTTGCGGTTTCTTTGAGCGCGGCACGCACAAGATCGTTGCCGTACCCGAATGCCCCGTCGAGGCACCGGGCGCCCGTCAGATTCTCAACGGCATCGCACGCGAAGCTGAGCGACTGCATATTCCCGCCTTTAATGAGGACAAGCATCTTGGTTTGCTTCGCTATGCCGTCGTCCGCTGCGGTTGGCGTACCGACCAGGTCATGGTCACGCTCGTGACCGCTCAGCGCGACTTGCCGCATGCGCAGGAGTTCTTTGAGGCTGTCGCCGCACTCGATCCGCGCATCGTCACCGTCGCCCAAAACATCAACGGACGTCCCGGCAACGCCATCCTCGGCGAGGAAACCCGCATTGTATATGGCGCCGAGTGCATGCGCGACCAGCTGCTCGGCTGCGAGTTCGATATCTCCCCCACCGCGTTTTATCAGACCAACCCGCAACAGACCGAGCTGCTCTATCAGCTCGCTATCGACGGCATGGATTTGCACCAGGGCGATGTGCTCATGGATGCCTACTGTGGCAGCGGTACCATCGGTCTTTGCGCAGCTAAAGATGCCCAGAACAAGGGTATCGGCATCATGCTGCTCGGCGTGGAGCGCAACCCGGCAGGCATTGCCGATGCACGCCGCAATGCCGAGCTCAACGGTCTTACCCGCAGCGCCTGGTTTATGGCCGACGATGCCACCGACTACATCCTGGATGCCGCCGACAACAACGAGCGCGTCGACGTCCTTTCCATCGATCCGCCGCGTGCCGGCTCCACCCCCGAGTTCCTCGAAGCCGCCTGCGCGCTTAAGCCACGCCGCATCACCTATATCAGCTGCAACCCCGTGACCCAAGAGCGCGACCTGCACCAGCTCCTCGACGGAGGCTATTGCCTGCTCAAGATCACGCCCGTCGACATGTTCCCTCACACCGACCACACCGAAACCGTAGCGGTCCTCGAACGCCGCTAACCAACCTCAGTAGATTTTTGGGACAAGAAAGGGGGCGACCCGCCTGGGCCGCCCCCTTCGCTTGGTTTATAAACTCCGCTACATCCCCTTGCGCAGATCGCACACGCCGGCTGCCGCCATCTCGCGCAGCAGCGTCTCGCGGTCGCGCGTCACGATCAAATCCAGCGGGAAGTGAATCTCGTCGAGCATCTTGCGCGCGTGATCGAGCTTGCCAATGGCCATGCCAATGTGGGCATCGGTCGACACGCCAATGCCCACGCCCAGCTCGGCGCAGCGCTCGGCAATCTTGCGGCATACGGCCCAATGCTCAGTGTCGACACCGTGTTCAAGACTATGGTTGTTGATCTCGATAATCTTGTGCTTGGCCTTAGCTGCCAACAGCACCTCGTCGATATCGAACGGCACGCCCGAGCGCCCCGTGTGACCCAGCATGAACACCTTGGGATGCTCCAAGGCATTGATATACATCTCAGTCGTCTGGGCCAGCGTCGCGCCTTCAGCAATCTGCGGATTATGCATGCTCGCAACCAAATAATCCAAATTACGCGTAACCAAATCGAACAGCGAATGCTGACGGCTGTACGAATCGCCGGCAATATCGAGCGTGACAGGAGTGTCCTCGCCAAACAGGCTTCCGTCCAGCGAAACGATATCGGCCTCGGCACCACGCAGCACCAGCACGCCGCTCCAAATGCGCGGCCAGATATCCTGGTTGATAAAGAACTGGTAACTGCGCAGGTCATTGGGGCAAGCCGTAACCATAGAGCTCAAATGGTCGGCAGATCCGAGCACCTGCAGACCACGCTCTGCCGCCCAGTACACATTCTCCTCAATGGTCGAATATGCATGCGCAGAGAACATCGTATGGGTATGAATGTCACAAGAAAGCAGGTAGGGCATCAGGTCTCCTTATCTGGCACGGCCGTCGCTTATATTCATTGTACGCATAGCCTTCGATAGTCGTAAAACCACTCCATCCCAAAGACACAACGTCCATGACAACGGGGTCCGGCTTAACACCAAACCCCGTTTCACGTAAAACATTGTAGGCAGAGCGCTTTACTTTTAACGATACTCGTCCGCCAACTGTTTCCAAGCGGGTAGCGAATTGACAATCGTTTCGTAGCTCACGCAATAGCCCAGGCGGAACCAACCCGGCATACCAAAGCTGTCCGAGGGAACCGCAAGCAACTCATACTTCTTTGCGCGCTCGCAAAACGCATTCGCATCGGGCTCGAGTGCCTTCACCCACAGGTAGAAAGCACCGTCCGGCTCAACATAGGTATAGCCGTAGTCCGTCAAAGCATCGGTGAGCACCGTGCGGTTGCGGGCATAGGCCCCGACATCACTCGGCTCATCGATGCAATCGATGATCACGCGCTGAAAGAGTGCCGGTGCGCATACAAAGCCCAGCGTACGGGCAGCGCCCGCAACAGCCGGCATCAGACGGGCAGCCTGCGGATTGGTGTTGGGAACCAAGATCCACCCCACGCGCTCACCCGGCAGCGACAGCGACTTGGAATACGAGTAGCACACGATGGTGTGCTCGTAGATCGAGGGCACCCAAGGCACCTCGGCACCGTACACGATCTCGCGGTACGGCTCATCCGAGATGAGCATAATCGGATTCTCGGGATCGCGCTGAGCGTTGGCCTCGCGCAGAACATTGGCCAGTCGCGTCAGCGTGTTGCGTGTATATACGGCACCAGTCGGATTGTTGGGCGAGTCGATGATGACGGCAGTCGTCTTATCGGTAATCGCCTTGAGCACGTTGTCCACGCTCAGCTGGAACGCATCTTCATCGGCGAGCGCCTCAACACACGTACAGCCGGCCTTCTCAATCCAAACGCGATACTCCGGAAAGTACGGGGCGATAACAATAACCTCGTCGCCCGGGTTCGTAACGGCGTTGAGCGTGCAGGTGAGCGAAGCCGCGGCACCCACCGTCATAAAGACGTCCTTGCCCTCAACGCTCTCGCCCAGATACTCATGGGCAACGATGGGGTTGCGGCCGTTCACCACGCGGGTGTAGTCGCGGCGCTTGTAGAACATACCCAGGTTGCAGCCCAGCACGCTGGAGAAGTACATGTTGCGGTTCATAGCGCCCTCGTCCGGGCTGACCACGGTGAACTTCTCCTTGTCGAAGGACAGGGTGGGGTCCTTCTTCAGCAGGCTCTTGAGCACCTGATAGGTGGGCATGGCGTTATCAAAGCTCATCAGGGGCACTGCGTTCTGCACGCGGGGGTCGTGTGCGTCAAAGGTGATAATGTTGCGCACGCCCATGGTCTGCAGCTCCTGCAGAGCCACAGCGCAGTCCAGGCTCTCGCGCACCACGCGGCGGTGCTGACGGCCGCCGTACAGGCTGGGCATGATGACGGAAACGCGGTGTGCCTTACCGGCCACAGCCTGGATCAGACGCTTCAGGTTTGCAAAGTGGTCGTCCGGGGACATGTGGTTCTCGTAGTTGAACAGCTTATAGGTGACGCTGTAATTGCCCGGGTCCACCACGATAAAGATATCGTCGCCGCGGACAGACTCCTTGACCAGACCCTTGGCGTCGCCGCTCTGGAAGCGGGGGCAGTCGCAGGAAATAATGAAGGTGTCTTTTTCAATTCCGGCAGCCTTTGCCCAACGGACAAGGTGCTTGTCGATCAGGCCGGTCAGCTCCTCGGCACCGGGGCAGGCGATCAGCCGCATATCCGCCACACTGGGCTGCTCAAAGAAGGACTTAGGGGAAATTTCAATAGACATAGTCACATAACTCCTTATTGCTGTTTACCATCCGTACCATGCACACAAGTGCGCATATCTGGTTTTATTTTATCACATTTTGTCGATTGTTCCATATCAATTTGTTTCATGTGTGGATTTTCTGCGCCTTGCACAGCTGTTTTTCCTTTTCCTGCAAGAGAATGTGAGTTTCTTACAAAAACGCGACCAAATCTTTACCGTTTCGCAAAGTTTATCTGATTTTTGAGGAAAAGTAATACTTTTTGCCGTACCATTTTCTTTTCCCTGTGACGCAAAAGAGCCGCTGCACGGTCAGGTGCAGCGGCTCTTCTCTTCACTTACCTTCTATCAGGGTAAAACGCTTTTTACAGGGCAGCCACGGCAGCCTTCAGGGCATCCACGCGGTCGGTGTTCTCCCACTTCACGCCCAGGTCCTCGCGGCCCATGTGGCCATAAGCAGCCAGCTTGCGGTAGATGGGCTTGCGCAGGTCGAGGTCGCGGATGATGGCGGCGGGGGTCAGGTCGAAGACCTTCTCCACAGCCTGCTCGATCTTCTCGTCGGCCACGACGCCGGTGCCGAAGGTATCCACCATGATGGAGACGGGCTTTGCCACGCCGATGGCGTAAGCCACCTGCACCTCGCACTGCTTGGCCAGACCAGCGGCCACGATGTTCTTGGCCACCCAGCGGGTCGCATAAGCGGCGCTGCGGTCTACCTTGCTGGGGTCCTTGCCGGAGAAAGCACCGCCGCCGTGGCGTGCGTAGCCGCCGTAGGTATCGACGATGATCTTACGGCCAGTCAGGCCGGTATCGCCCTGAGGGCCGCCCACGACGAAGCGACCGGTGGGGTTGATATAATACTTGGTGTTCTCGTCCAGCAGCTCGGCGGGGATGGTGGCCTTGATGACCTTCTCCATCACGTCGGCGCGCAGCTGCTCCATGCTGACGGCATCGCTGTGCTGGCTGGAAATGACCACAGCGTCCACGCGGACGGGCTTGCCGTCCACATACTCGACAGTGACCTGGCTCTTGCCGTCCGGACGCAGATAGTCCAGCTCGCCGCTCTTGCGGACTTCGGTCAGCTTCTTGGCCAGCTTGTGGGCCAGGCTGATGGGCATGGGCATCAGCTCGGGGGTCTCGTCGCAGGCATAACCGAACATCATGCCCTGGTCGCCGGCACCGCCGACCTCATCGTTGGTGCCGAGGGCGATGTCGGGGCTCTGACCGTCGATGTTGGAGATGACGGCGCAGGTGTCGGCATCGAATCCGAACTTTGCGCGGGTGTAGCCGATGTCAGCCACGACCTCGCGGACGATCTTCTGGAAATCGACGTAGCAGTTGGTGGTGATCTCGCCCATGATGTGGACGAGGCCGGTGGATGCGCAGGTCTCGCAGGCCACGCGGGCGTTGGGGTCGTGGGTCAGGATCTCGTCCAGAATTGCATCCGAGATCTGGTCGCAGATCTTGTCGGGATGTCCCTCGGTGACGGACTCCGAAGTAAACAGGTGTCTAGCCATTTTTTGCCTCCTAAATGTTGCAGTTGCGTGTATTTACCATTCCATCAAGTTTGTTCTGAAAAATAAAAGCGCCCAGAGCCGAAAGCTCTGAGCGTTGCACTCTTATCTTCCGGTTTCCCGCAGGATTTGGCACCTTACGCTCTCGCGCAGGTTGTCGGGCTTCACAGGGCCTGTCCCCTCAGCCGCTCTTGATAAGTCGGTATTCAGTTTGTCCGGGTAATATCTTATCATTGCTTCGTCGAAATGTCAAGAAGAGTCGCACTCTTTTTTGACATTTCGCGCAGATCGATAAGGCTCAATAACCCTTTGCCTGCTCGCCGTTCAGGATCTTGACGGCGCGGGAGGTGCCCAGACGGTCTGCACCGAGGGCGAGGAACTTTTCCATATCCTCGACGGTGGAGATGCCGCCGGCGGCCTTGACCTTGCAGCGGCCAGCCACGCCCTTGACCATCAGCTCCACATCGTGGAAGTTTGCGCCGGCGGTGGAGAAGCCGGTGCTGGTCTTGATGTAGTCAGCGCCTGCCTCGCAGACGATGTCGCACATCTTGCGCTTCTCGTCGTCGGTCAGCAGGCAGGTCTCGATGATGACCTTCAGGACCTTATCGCCCACAGCCTGCTTGACGGCGCGGATGTCCTCGCGGACGGCGTCGTACTCACCGTTCTTCAGGCGGCCGATGTTGATGACCATGTCCACCTCGGCAGCGCCATTCTCGATGGCAGTCTTGGCCTCAAAAGCCTTGGAAGCGGTGTCCATTGCGCCCAGAGGGAAACCGACCACACAGCAGACCGGGATGCGGCCCGCCATGTACTCGACGGCCTGCTTCACATAGCAGGTGTTGATGCAGACAGAAGCCGTATGGTTGGCGATGGCCTCGTCGCACAGGGTCTGGATCTGGGGCCAAGTAGCCTCAGGCTTGAGCAGGGTGTGATCGACGTGGGACAGGATCTCTTCACGATTCATGCTTTTTTCCTCCTGAATCGAAGTTGTTTTGAAAACAGCTCCTTAGTTCTTGGTGGCACGGCGTACCTTCGCCATGCCGACAGCGCTCAGGGCAATGGCCGTTGCAGACACCGTTGCGCCGATGATGCCCAGCACAAGGCCGGAGACCAGAAATGCAAAACCTTTCAGACCACGTTTCATAATACCGTACCTCCTGAAATTATATCAGATATTTTTCTGCCGCTGGCAGAAAAATATCTCACTTACGCTTAAAAACGATGAGCTTGCTGAACACATAATTCAGCACGACCACCACCACGTTGGAGAAGATCTTGACGGCGAGACCCCAAAGCGCCTGGGCATCGTAGAAGCTGGTGACAAAGATGGCCGTCGGACCGTCGGCACCGCCAATGATGGCAATGGCGGCAGAGCCGTCGGAGATGGAGGGAGCGGGCGCTGCGCCGCCGGTGGCCATGTGCAGCACCGTATCCGGGCCAAACCAGCCAGCCAACAGGCTCAGCGCACCGTTCATAAAGCTCTCCACCAGCGCTGCGCCCTGTGCGGCCAGCAGGTTGCCGAAGATCATCATGATGGCGGCGTCCAATACCAGTGTACCCAGACGGCAGGTGACGAATGCACCAAATTCTTTCAGCGCTTCCCTGCCCTGCGTCCGGCTGGCGAAGACGAACGCCCGGTTGGTGACGTAGGCGAACAAAATGCAGATGACATTGTCCAGCACATTGCCCCAGCTGTTGGCGGCTTCGTAGCCGAACAGGCGGCTGAACAGCGCATACAGTACGATGTTCAGCAATGTGGTCAGCACACCGAAAACGAGATAAGCCAGCACCTCGCGGTGCTTTATAAACCAGTTTTTCATAATTGTACAAAAACAGCCCCGCCGCCGTTTTCCCGGCAACGGGGCTGTAGCTCGCATTGTGTCTGATGAGACTATGCTGCGGGCTGATTACTCAGCGTCGTCGTTCAGCAGAGCCTTCATGGACAGGCTGATGCGCTTCTTGTCGAAGTCAACATCCAGCAGCTTCACGTCGACCATATCGCCGACCTTCAGTGCGTCGGAGACCTTCTCAACGCGGTCATTGCTGATCTCGCTGATGTGGACCAGACCGTCAACACCCGGCAGGATGCGGACGAATGCACCGAACTTGGTCAGGGACACGACCGGAGCATGGAAGGTGCTGCCGATGGGGTAGTTGTTCTTCAGCTGCTCCCAGGGGTTGTCCTCAGCCTTCTTGTAGCCCAGAGAGACCTTGTGGTTCTCGGTGTCGATATCCTTCACATACACCTCGATGGTGTCGCCAACGGAGACGACCTCAGAGGGATGCTTGATGCGGTTCCAGCTCAGCTCGCTGATGTGGCACAGACCGTCCACACCGCCGATGTCAACGAATGCACCGTAAGAGGTCAGGCTCTTGACGACGCCGGTGTAGGTCTTGCCGACCTCGACGTTTGCCCAGAACTCCTCACGCTTAGCCTTGTTAGCCTCAGCAGTGACCTTGTTGATGGAGCCGACGATCTTGCGGCCGGCGCACTCGGTGATGACCAGCTGGACGTGCTGGCCAACCAGCTTGGTGTAGTCCTCGTCACGGCGCATGGTGGCCTGAGAGCGGGGAACAAAGACGCGAACGCCCTTGACGTTGACAACAACGCCGCCCTTGTTGGCTTCCATGACATCGCCTTCCATGACGGTGCCGTTCTCGGCAGCCTCGGAGACGTCCTTCATGCCCTTCTGGGCCTCAAAACGGACGCGGGACAGGGTGTCAACACCCTCCTGGTCGTTGGTCTTAACGACCACCAGATCCAGATCGTCGCCCTCTTTAACAAGGTCTTCCATCTTGGCGTTGGGATCATGGCTCATCTCGCGCAGGGGCACAATGCCGGTGTGCTTGGAACCATCGATGCCGACGGTGCATTCCGTCGGAGAAACGCTGATGACCTTGGCTTTTACAATCTTGCCTGCGTACAGGGGCTTTGCTTCGGATGCGGCGAGCATCTCCTCAAAGCTCATGTCGTCACGGATTTCTTCACTCATACAGTTAAGTACCTCCTCAATTATAGACGAAGGCGTTGAAGCCCCGGCCGTTACGCCCACTGTCACAGCATCTTTCAGCCATGCCGGGTCGAGTTCATCAGCAGTCTCGACGTTGATGGCTTTGGTATGCCGCGCGGCGACCTGTAACAGCTTTTGGGTATTGGAAGAATGATGACCACCAATGACGACCATGCGGTCGCATTTTTGGCTGAGGTCTTCCGCTTCCTGTTGCCTCGCCCACGTTGCATTACATATTGTATCAAAAATTTTGGCTTTTGTACACTCTTTTTTTAAAAAACCTTTGCAATTTTCCCAACTTTCCACGCGAAACGTCGTTTGTGCGACCACGTAGATGGATTCTTGTTGCAAAAGTTCAGGGAGCAATTTTTGCAGTTGCTCCAAATCGGCAAAAACCCGCACCGGGCCTGTTGTATGGCCTACAATCCCCTGCACTTCCGGGTGGTCAGCGTCGCCAGCGACCAGCAAAAGCGCACCGATTTTGTCTGCTTCCATAGCAATTTTATGGATTTTTGCTACAAACGGGCAGGTAGCGTCATGATACGCCAGGCGGCGTGTGCTTATTTTATCATAGACAGTTCTGGGCACGCCATGACTGCGGATGATGACCTCGTATCCATCGGGTACGGCGTCGATATCGGGGCAGGTCACAGCGCCTTTTTCTTCCAGGTCGGCTACGACCTGGGCGTTGTGGATCAGTGGGCCAAGGGTTGCAACTTTGCGTCCCTGCGCCAATAAATCATAGGTCAGCTTGACAGCGCGGTCCACGCCGAAGCAGAACCCGGCTGTTTTTGCACGGATGATTTGCATATTATGCGTCTCCTTTTGGCAGCTGCGGCTTGTCGGTCGTTTCGGGCACATCCACGGCTGGAGCGGGGTTCTCGGCAATCTGCGGGGTGAACGCGTTGTCCGCCAGCAGCTGTTCCAACTCGTCGCGCAGGCGGTTCTTCATGCGGCGCAGCTCGGCCATTTTGTGGCTCTGGTCTTTAATTTGCAGATCCTCGGCAGGGATAGCCTCACCGAACACGATGCGGATTTTACAGAACAGGTGCATTTTACCGTCCTTGGTGCCGTAGATGATGCGCACCGGCAGCATATCGGCCCCGGCTGCGGCGGCAATGACGAACGCGCCGCTTTTGATCATGCCCAGCTTGCCGCTTTTGGTGCGGGTGCCCTCGGGAA
>ERZ1026957.874-NODE-874-length-11615-cov-5.013581_pt1 | contig 11615 bp, 10 predicted proteins | sample MGYA00519300_ERZ1026957 | MGnify/ENA primary metagenome ERZ1026957 (study PRJEB26926, sample SAMN06164520) | human gut metagenome | biome: ENVO:00009003; feature: ENVO:2100002; material: ENVO:00002003 | host: Homo sapiens | place: USA | collected 2012 ...
GGCATACGAGATCGCTCAGTGTCTCGTGGGCTCGGAGAGGTGTATAAGAGACAGGGTCACTGTTGGCTACCATGATCCCGGTTATGGAGCAGTTGTATTTTCTGGCGATTTTCCAGAGAGTGTCACCCGCCTGTACGGTATAGGTCAAATAAGAGGTGGTGTTTTTCACGACAGGAGAGGGATTCTCACGGTCAGCCTTTTCCTCGGGGCCGTTGTCGGTGCTTTCCTGTTCGGTGTCAGCATTCATATCATAGTAGAGTTTCAGGGTCACGATATCCTCCGGACCGCTGATCTTCTTCAACGTTCCGCTGGCGGTGGAGATTGCCGGATTGTAGGTAAAGCCTTCATAGGTTTTCGGCGTTGCTGTGACGGTATCACCTGTCTTCCCTGCGGAATGTTCTGTTTCCGCCAGCGTGTAGCCGCTGCCGTCCGTCTTGTAGTGCTCCACGATATAATTGATCGTGTTTCCGGAGATGATGGGAGTCGTGTTTCGCGTCCATTTTGCGTAGAACGTTTTATTTCCCGTATCGGTACCTGTGATCTCTGTGACGGGTGAACCGGAAAAGCTGCTGTCCGTATACCAGCCGTCAAAGCGGTATCCCTCGCGGGTGATATCAGCGGCGGTAGGAAGAACTGCCCCAGTGCCGTAAGTGTAGCCGGTTACTTCTTTTCCGCTGGCAATCGTACCGCCGTGTGTCTGCAGCGTTACGGAATAGGTGGAGAGTTCCCATTTTGCCTTGAGGGTCATAGTGCATTTGACTGTATCCGTGTCAAAGTTCCATTTTGTTTCCGTACCGTTGTTATCATAATACCAGCCTTCAATACCATGCCCCTCTTTGGTGGGAACGGGATCCGGTGCGGTGAGTGTCGCTCCGTCCTTACTCCAATTCACTTTCTGTGTGCTGGGCTGATCCCCATTGTTTGGGTCAAAAGTGATCACGAGCATACCGTTCAGGGTGGCACCGCTGAAATCACCGTCTAAAACCGTACCATCATTGTTCGTAATCGCGCCGGTGAATGTGCCGCCGTTAATGGTACCACTGCTCTCATTTATGACCTCATTCTTGAATGTGCCCTTCCGGATGGTGCCGGTGTTGGTCACTTTGCCATGGAACTCAGTGCTGCCGGCGGCACCCTCACTGCCGGTGATCGTGCCGGTGCCGTACCTGTTGGTATCGTTCGTCATTGTGCCGGCTATTCCGCCGCCGTCAGCATTCAGGATGCCAACGTTTGTTACATTTGTGTAGATTTTTGCGTTGCCGCTTATAGTAAGAGTAGTCTCCTGACTGGAAGTATTGTATACATGGCTTGCGTCATTCTCATTATCCGGATCACCGATTGTGCCCCCTGTCATGGTGAACTGATTATCATTCCTCACCCCGCCGCTTGAAGCATCCTGGGTGCTGATGCTGGCTTTAATCGTACCGCCTGACATAATAAAGGATCCAGAGTTGTCCACACCGCCACTGTATAATCCTGTGCATGTACGGATTGTTCCGCCGTTCATGATAAAGCGGCCGATGATATTTGAATTCCACAGGGCGCTGATGCTCACACCACCACCCCCGGATTGTGCGTTGCAGTTGCGGATCTCAGAGCCGGAACCCATGGTGAATGTGCAACCCGGGGAGACAGACACACCGCCGCCGTTTTTTGCAGCGCAGCCGATAATACTGCCGCCCGTCATGGTGAATGTGCTGTTCTTGCCGATGGCAGAATCATAGGCAAGGCGTACACCGCCGCCGAGACCACCTGCCGAGCATCCGACGATGCTGCCACCGGTCATGGTCAGTTTACCGCCGACATTAACAAGCACACCGCCGCCATCACTGTGGGTAAGATCACCGCCACCGCCCGTAATAACCCCACCAGAGACGATTTCCGTGCCGGTGTCTTTGTCCAGTTTCCATAGGCCACATCCCCACATATCTGTATAGTTCGGGTTAAATTTATGTACTTTGTTGGGAGTGCTGTCCGCAATTGTCAGATCGCCGCCCGACTCTACCTTGATTACGCTGAAGCCGCCGGTCATTTTCAGTACATTACCGTTCAAATCCAGTGTCACAGTACGGTTGACCGTCAGTGTAGAGCCGATATCGATATCCCCCGTTAGTGTGATTCTGGAAATACTGCTATCTGCCAGTGCGGAAGTCAGTTCCTGCGCTGTCGTCACCTCTGCCTCACCATTTGCGATCGGCAGTGCTGTGTACAGTCCGTTCAGAACCGCTGCAGCTTCATTTCCCGATGCGCTTTCCGGGGAACCCGGACCCTCTGTGGATGTCGGGGGATTCGTCAGCTGTCCGGTTTCTGCTGCCGATACCGGCGTGGAGACCAGAGAAAATACCATGGAACTGCAAAGCAGCGCCGCATAGAACCGAATTTTTTGCTTTTTCATGAATTTTTTTCCTCCCATTGTTGTGATGCGTTTCCTTTTCCCGTGCCTTGTCCGCGGTGTTCTCTTTCCCGGAGTCTGATACACAGCACAGTGATCATGACTGCTGTGGAGAAAGAAATTACTCCAACCAGCACATAACCGCCGGCGTCTTCATGCAGCAGGATAGAACCGTACATTCCCCGGGCGGTGATCTGCGTCTGGCCGGCTGCTGTGTGCACCGTTCCCACAAGGAACGCAGACAATGCCATGCACAGGGCAGACAGCCGGCAGATCCCGCGGCGCTTCTTCCGGCGATATTTTTCGTGCACCCGTTTTTTCACCAGTTCGACCCGCTTTTCTGTATCATACATATCGTTGAAAACCTCCCTTCGGAAAGTAAAGTCATAAAATACATATGTCCTTCATCTAATTAGGTACAAAAAAGCGAAAAAACTCTCACCTGAAAATCAAATTTTTTGAAAAAGGTTGAAAAAAACAGGAGCTGCCGACAGCAGCTCCGCAAAAGACAGGATTCAGTTGTGATTCTGGGTAAGGCGGCGGGTGATCAGTTTCCCTGCCGTCAGGATCAGCACAGGCAGAATGTATGCGATATACTGTATCGCACCGCCATAGGCGATCAGAAGATTATAAATTGCATGAAAAGTGATGGCTGCCCCGAGCAGACCGCAGGTTCCGGCGATCTTCAGCCAGGTGCGCTGCCATACATATGCCAGTCCACCGCCGACGATGGCACCACAGATCACGTGCATGGCACCCGTTCCAATGCCCCGGAAAAAAATAAAGGAAAAATGTCCGGCTCCGTTTTGAATCAGATAGCAGACATTCTCAAAGGTGGCAAAGGAAAGTGCAACGATGATGGCAGCATTTTTTATCGGCACCGGTTCAGGCTCAAATACAAGAAGATAAAAGAGCAGCGGCAGGAGTTTCATCACTTCCTCTACCACAGGTGCGATCTCCGCAGTGGCGGCAATCGTATCTGCTGCGTAAAGAGCGGCAAAGAAGGTATTGATGTAAGCGGAGAGCAGGCATGCCCCCATTCCTGCAAGACAGCACAGAAAGAATTTGGCCTGCCGCCTTCCCATGCACAGGGCGGCAATCAACAGGGGTGAGGCCATACAGATAAATACATTTTCAATATAGGTCATGTCCGCACCGCCTTTCCTGTGGCAGGCAGCAGTCCGAAAAGGCAGAACGTCAGCAGAAGATCACACCAGCAATAGGGACTGAAGATAGAGTCGCCCGGCCAGAAGCAGCCGGAGATCCACAGAGCGTATTCTACCGCAACATAGCAGAGGATTCCGATGTGAAAATACCGCAGGTTCCGTCCTTTTCCCGTCTGTGTCTCTGCGTAGACAAGACCGTGGATGGAACGATAGGAGACAAGGATCATCATGCCGCACCAGAGCAGGTTGGAGAGAATGTCACCAAAGGTACAGTAAAATGCGCACAACGGAACTCCGATCAGCGGAGCCAGCAGGGATTTCCGACAGGAAAAGCTTCTTTCCTCCGGGGAGGAGAGAGTATATTGTAGGAGACAGAGAAAAATAACGCTGGAGACCCAGCCGAATTCCGATACATAAAAGATCCGTGGTGTTTCGGAAAACAACAACAGATATAATGTCCAGTACAGGGAGCCCAGTGCGAAACAGCCATAAAAGCAAATCAGCAGAAAATATGACAGTGTCCGATGCCTCAGATAACGAATGCCGCTCAGACAGAAGCCCAGCAGGGTGACGAAAAATTGCAAAAGATTAATGATCAATTCCATTGGCGCGGTCCCCCCTCTGCTCTGCCTGATCTTCTTTGTCCAGCAGATGGACACGAAAACACAGGATCGTCACGCATACGCCGAGAAGAAATGAAAGCACCCCTATTATGATATATTCAGGTGCAGCACCTCCGCCGAGGATCGTTGCCGCCGTTTCATATCCGGAGGAGTTCCCAGGCACCATTTGCCCGGAAATCCCGGACATGACAAAGGAAGCCCCGAAGATCACCGCAAGGCATGCCGCTATGCAGGAAATAGCAACGATCCGCCGCTGCTTTCGTCTTTTTTGTCGTTGTTTCTCTGTAATCCTTCGTCGGACTTCTGCGATCCGTTCCTCATGACTCCGCATTTGTAATTCCCTCCCGTTCCAATAATCCTCGCAGACGCTCTTTTCCCCGGTACATTATATTAGTGATCTGCTTCACGCTTTTCCCCATAACTTCAGCGACCTGCCGGTAACTCATACCCTCAAAATAGGTCAGATAAAGAGCCTCTCTATAATCCGGATGCAGCTCACCCATACATAAATGCAGGATCTGATTCCGTTCTTTTGTCCGGATCACCTCATCCACCAGTTTCCCGCCTTCCGGCTCTTTGGTCAGATCATCAAGACAGAAGTGATGTCGCCGGATGCTTTTGTGGCGCAAAGCCATGTGCCGCGCCGCTTTATACAGGTAAGCCCTGAATCCGCCATCCCGGATAGGGGGCCTTTTGGCGAACAGGTAGGAAAATACTTCTATCATCAGGTCCTCCGCCTCGTGAATGTCATGCAGATAGCCATTGATGTATAAGGTCAGTGGATTGTCGTATTTTCTTATCAATTCTTCCAGCCCTGTTTCATCGCCGCTTAAATATTGTCGGTATAATTCTTCGTCGGAAATCATATCGTGTACATCCTTTCCACTGTAGCCGGCGGTTCGTCCCTTTGTAATCCCGAATGTGTATGGAATTGCGTAAGCTGCATGCCTACGGATTGCTTCGTATATTAAACATCATTATATGCGAATAAGGTTATATTTTCAAGTTATGCATTTCCCGCCTCCTTTCCCGTAGCCCCGCCGCTAGGGAAAAGAATAAAACAGCTATAAAATAAGAGAGTCCCCACAAAGTGGGAACTCTCCTGAATATTATGATCTGTCGTCACATTGAAGTATTTGCAAGACGCTGTAAAGCATGTTCGGCGATCAGTGTGGAACAATGTTCCTCAAGAAAAGTAAGGCTTGCCGGTGTGGAACGCTTGGGAATACCGTATTCAGAGATGACATTGCAGACACGGTCGAAGACCTCGCGATCTTCTTCGCCCTGCGTCAGGATCAGATAATACCCGTCGGTACCCTCTTCGTGATACAGAGTGCTGAGCCCATGATAATGGCCTCCGGCTATTACTGCCGCATTGATCACCTGTTTCAGAGATTCCATACGGAACAGGCGGGAACGTACACTGTCACTCTCCTCGGGAGCGGACGCGGAAGGAGCTTCAGGAGCGCTTGCGGTATTGTCTTCGCTCTGGATACGGCGGAACAGATCCAGAACCTCGTCTGCAGTGCTCTCATCACTGTCCTCATCACTTTCTTCCGTAACGGAAGGAGCAAAACGGGAAAAGCGGGTATCCAGTTCATCCGGGTCTTCTACTTTGGTAATGATCAGCACGATGCAGTCCGCATTCAGCGGGATGGCCTCGATCATCAGAGGGATGTCTTCGGCTTCAAAGCCAAATTCAAAATTGGCCTGCTGCATCATGTCACGGAATAGGGATTTTGCCTTTTCCGTACCGTAGGCAAGCTCACTTATTTTTAATTCGCGGCTGGCGAGATCCTCGCGGGTCAGCGTGCAGCGAATCTGATTTTCATTTACTTTTTCTATTTTCATGCGACAACACTTCCTTTCTGCCTTCGCATTGGTATGGTATATAGCTTATACTTTCCCTATATTTTAGTCAATAGAAGCCTTTCACAGTTTAAAAAAATTTAATAAAAGAGCTTGTCAAACAAGGCATTACAGTATATAATCTCACCTATAGATGCCTCTGATACTCCGGTACGGAGAGGAGGCTGACGGATTTCTTATTTTCTTGTTGATTTACGAGGAACGATTCGTTCCGTTTCATCCCATTTTTATTTGTATTCACAAAACGATGGAGAGCATTTATTGTTTTGTAAAATATAGTATGGAGATGTCTTACAGGCGTATACGTGTCTGGTCATAATATTTCAACGAAATTTTTCACAATCATAATTCCAATGTTTTATTTGAACTACCTTAAAGAAGTACCGTCAGAGGCATTTATATTCATAAAGTACCGGAAAACGCAGCAGAGGGATAAGTGTTTCACGAATACTTTTGGTCCAAAACTGCTGTGGATGGCCCGGAACTGTCATTTAGGAGGTGTCAGCGCCCGTATGGCCGGAACGGTCAGAGGGGAAGGAACATACGCTGCGGGACCGCAAAATGGGATTGCCTCTCTGGCTGTGTCCTGCAGTGTGTGACTGAATGAGTATTGTTCCTTGTATTATATGCGGGAATTGTGATAGAATAAGAATGTTCTGCCGGGAGACGGACGGAACGAAAGAAGAGGCAAGAACAATGCGGGGAATCCCCTGCGGATGGGAGCACATATGAAGAAAAAAGTATTACCGGTGATCGTGGCGATCCTGCTGATCCTTGTGATCGGTGGCTGCGCACTGGGCAAAGTGCTGTTGGATAAATATTCCTACAGCAAGGAAGAAGCCGACTGGAATGAATTCTATCAGGTGTCAGAGAACGACAGGAGTGCCATTATTTTACAGAATGAAATGGTGGAGGAACAGGCACTGATCAAAGACGGTGTGTGCTATTTCGACCTGGCAACTGTTCATAAATATATGAACGAAGTATTTTATGCGGATATGACAGAGAATCTGTTGTTATATGCTACTCCGACAGAAGTGATCCGGACAACATTCGGAGAGACTGCATATACGACAACGGAAGGAACACAGGAAGCCGGTTATGTGATCAGCTTCGCGGACGGAGATAACGTATATGTGGCAGCTGACTATGTAAAACTGTTTACGAATTATTCCTATGAATGTTATGACAGACATGTACAGGTCAATACCGAATGGGGAACCAGACAGGTAGCACAGCTGAAAAAGGATACCGCAGTCCGGCTGAGAGGCGGCGTAAAGAGCCCGATCCTGACACAGGCAGTCAAGGGAGATACCCTTGAGATACTGGAACAGATGGAGACCTGGAGTAAGGTAAAGACAGCGGATGCAGTCATCGGATATGTGGAAAATAAACGCCTGGGTGAGATCACGGAGGAGACGGAAACACCGGTGACAGATTATCAGGCACCGGAGTATACATCCCTTACCGCAGACAGCAAGATCTGCCTCGGCTGGCATTCCATAGGAGGTGTCGCAGGTAATGATACCTTATACTCTATGGTGTCCGGCACGAAAGGAATGAACGTGATCGCACCTACCTGGTTCAGTATGACGGATGAAAACGGAGCGTTCCGAAGCTTTGCAACAGCGGGTTATGTAACGACCGCCCATCAGATGGGACTGCAGGTGTGGGGTGTGCTGGATAATTTTAATTATGCGAATGAAAACGGCATATCTATCAGTACATTGAATATGCTGTCATCCACCACGGCCAGACAGAACCTGGTGAAAAATGTGACGGATACTGCAGTGGGACTGGGACTTGACGGGATTAACGTGGATTTCGAACAGCTGAGCAGTGACTGCGGACCGCATTATGTGGAGTTCTTAAGAGAACTGTCCATAGAGTGCCGCAATAAGGGACTGGTACTGTCAATCGATAATTATGTACCTTTTAATTTCAATGACTACTATCGCCTGGATATTCAGGGAGAAGTTGCGGATTATGTGATCATCATGGGATATGATGAGCACTGGCACGGAAGCAAGGATCCCGGAAGTGTTGCAAGCATCAGCTATGTATCGGACGGACTGGATAGAACGCTTCAGGAAGTACCGGCGAATAAAGTAGTGAATGCACTTCCCTTCTATACGATCCTGTGGAAGACGGAAGGAACGGATGTGACAGACGAATATATCACAATGCGCAATGAAGCAGACTTCATGAGTAAAGCAGGCGTGAGTGCAGAATGGGATGAAGTGACCTGCCAGAATTATGCGGAATGGACTTCCGGTAGCGTAAATTATCAGATCTGGCTGGAGGATGCGGAATCCATCGCTGTGAAGCTGAATATGATGACTACCAAGAATATCGGTGGAGTGGCAGTATGGAGACTCGGCTACGGAACACAGGCAGCCTGGGAACTGATCAACGCCTACCTGCAATAATAAGCAATATAAAATGCCTGGCCAAAACGGCCAGGCATTTTGTGCTCTTATAATGTAATTATGCGTTTTTCTTACGAAGTGCATATCCGGATACAACACAGAAAACTGCGGCAACCATCAGATAAATAGAAAGAGCGCTTTCACCGGTCTTGGGCACATCATCGTATGCGGAAGAGGAAGCGGCGGGCTGAGCAGTTGCAGCGGGCTGAGCAGCTTCAGTGGTGGCAGCGGGAGCGGTCTTGCTGTAATATTGTGCATCGGTTCTTAAGGCGCCATCCTCGGTGTACAGCTTATTGGCTGCAAAATTGTAGTAGTCATAATAAGTCTCCATGGTCTGACCGTCTTTGGCAGACAGATGATTTACCGTACCGACAACGTTGATATAGGCATGCAGATTGTTGTATTCATTGCCGTAGCCGTACATTTCCAAAGTATCAACGTTATTATTGAAATTAACGCGTGCACCGCCGTATACATAGGCATGAGATACATCACCGTTAATTGCCGCGGTAGTACCGTCCAGAACATAGACATTGTCATAACCTTTTGCGGTGATGACAGGAGTCTTGACACTGTTCTTGATCGTCAGGTTGCCCAGACGTACGGGAACATTCAGATTCAGAGGGTTACAGTCGACATCATTCTGGACTACGATGTAGTCACCGTCTTTGATTTCCTGCATCATATAGTAAAGCTCGCGGTCCTGAACTTCTTCGGACCATGAGGATGCAGGCTTGAAGCGCCATTCACCTTTGGAGGGGGAAAAGTTCAGAACATAGGTGTTGGGTTCTGCTGCTTTGACTGTGATCTTGCCGAATGCGGGAGCAGTCAGGCACACAGCTGCAAGCGTAAGCAGTGTAACGATTTTTTTCAGTTTTTTCATAAGAAAATCCTCCTGATAGATTGTTGGTTATTCCTGTATGGGAAGGTAGTGATCGCCGGGTTCCGTTTCCTTGGCAACGACTACAAACCGGCCCTGTTCTACGTGATACACGCAGGTAGACAGTGTCAGAAAATGATCTCCGAACTGTGCGGTAACACCGGTATCATACTGGGATAACTGCTTGATATTGTTATAAAAGTCATCAAATTCTTCCTGGGTATCCGCCTGAAAAAATTTGTAGAACTTAAATACCTGATCGGTCTTCCGGTAGACCTGGGAACGAAAGACAGCAATGACTTCGTAATTGCGCTGACATTCTTCGGTGTACAGGATAATATTTTTGTGATTTTCGTAAAAATCCGGATCCTCATAATCCGTTAGATTGCCAAACATGGCACCGGATTTCATGTTGTGACCGTGAATGATGAGATTCGTGGAAAGGGGATCCAGGCAGCTGTCCGTATCTAATATGAGGCAGCCGTTTTTATTCTCACTGCCGTCGAAAGCACGATACAGATAATAGGACTCATCTCTCGGAGTCCACATCACCGGATAATCGATCCCGGTGCCGGGAATCTGCAGCCATGCGCCCATGTCTTCGTTGGCAAGAAAGCTGTCGGCGTAAGGATTGGGGACCCTGGTGACCTCTTCCGGAGCGGGAACCGCTTCTTCCGCGGTGGATTCCGTCGTAGCAGCTGCAATGGTCTCAGGTTCCGAAGAAGGAACGGTCTCTGCCGGAGACTCAGTGGGTCTTAAAGCATCCAGGGATTCTTCCATGTGCCGGTCCTCCATGTGACCCCTCACGAAGAGAATAATTGCTGCCAGGATACAAATTCCGGCCAATATAAATAAGATTACGGAAAGTGTTTTTCTATTCGATTTCATGTGTTTATTATACGCTGAACAGGCAACAGGATGCAATAGGTTAAAACAAAAGGATTTCTTAATTTTGGAAGATTTTGCATCGGGAAGATATTTCCTGCGGAAAATGCATATAAAATCATATAGAATACAATAAGGCGGCTGAAAAAATGGAACAGAAGGCATTGAAACTGATCATGGCAGGGCTCTTAATTCTGTCGATGGCGCTGACCGGCAGGGAAGCGGCAGAATATGTTGGTGCGATGCATGCGGTAAATGCTTTGCGGGAGACGGGAATGGGGGCAGATGACTCCGGGAGACTCTGCGTGGTCGTCGATGCCGGACACGGAGGAGACGATCCGGGGAAGATCGGCATCAATGGGGCACCGGAAAAGGATATCAACCTTCAGATTGCTCAAAAACTGAAAAAATATCTGGAAGCGGAAGATGTGGAAGTGGTGCTGACCCGGGAGACGGAGGACGGATTGTATGATGCACATGCTTCCAATAAAAAGGTACAGGATATGAAACGCAGGATAGAAATCATAGAAAAAACCGATCCTGTTTTGACGGTAAGTATTCACCAGAACAGTTATCCGGAGGAATACGTACATGGGGCGCAGGTGTTTTATTATACCGGAAGTATGGGAAGCGAGACACTGGCTTCCGGCATTCAGGATCAGCTGGTACGGGGACTGGACCCGGAGAATCATCGCAAAGTCAAGGCCAACGACAGTTATTATCTTCTGAAGAAGACCAAAGGAACCATCGTGATCGTGGAGTGTGGCTTTTTGTCAAATCAAGCGGAGGCGGAAAAGCTTTGCGATGAAGAATATCAGGATCGTATTGCATGGCTGATCCATAAGGGAATTCTGCGGTACCTGAAACAGTATCTTTCCATTTTATCGTATCTATGATATACTATTTCCAAATGCATTAGAACACAGAAGGTAAAAAATATGAATACAGAGATCATCAAGATTCAACCCGGAGACGGTCCGGTCAGTGAGGAAGATGATGCAAAACTGAAAGCTGCCGGAGAGATTTTACGGCGGGGAGGTCTGGTGGCATTTCCTACGGAGACAGTATACGGTCTGGGCGGAGATGCATTGAACCCGACATCCTCAAAGCGGATCTATGCAGCGAAAGGCAGACCCTCGGATAATCCACTGATCGTGCATATTTACCGGTTTGAAGACATTTACAAAATAACAGGGGATGTGCCGGAAGAAGCACGCAGGATCGCCGATGCTTTCTGGCCGGGTCCCCTTACCATGATCCTGCCGAAGTCAGATGCAGTGCCTTACGAGACCACCGGAGGACTGGATACGGTAGCCATCCGTATCTGTCTCTTATACACATCTCCGAGCCCACGAGACACTGAGCGATCTC
>ERZ1026957.881-NODE-881-length-11542-cov-3.871681_pt1 | contig 11542 bp, 10 predicted proteins | sample MGYA00519300_ERZ1026957 | MGnify/ENA primary metagenome ERZ1026957 (study PRJEB26926, sample SAMN06164520) | human gut metagenome | biome: ENVO:00009003; feature: ENVO:2100002; material: ENVO:00002003 | host: Homo sapiens | place: USA | collected 2012 ...
ATCATGCAAGAATATTTCTGAAAAACGGACAAAAAATACTTTACTATGGCAAAGAGGTAGACTAATATAGGAATATAGTGTGAAAAGATTTTTCGCAGGAAAAGGAAAGGCGGAATACGAATATGATAAAAGCAGGAATCATAGGTGCGACCGGTTATGCGGGAAATGAGCTGGTGCGTCTTCTGATGGGACATAAAGAAGTGGAAATCAAATGGTACGGTTCCAGAAGTTATATAGATCAGAAATACGCAGAAGTATATCAGAACATGTTTGAGATCGTGGATGACGTGTGTATGGACGACAATATGGAAGCACTGGCAGAGCAGGTGGATGTGATCTTTACGGCGACGCCGCAGGGATTTCTGGCAGGCATCTTAAACGAAGGACTTCTTGAGAAGACAAAGATCATCGATCTGTCCGCGGATTTCCGTATCAAGGATGTTGCGGTATATGAAAAATGGTACAAGATCGAGCACAAGAGCCCGCAGTTTATCGGGGAGGCGGTGTATGGTCTTTGCGAGGTGAACCGCGATAAAGTGAAACATGCGAGACTGGTTGCCAACCCGGGCTGTTATACAACCTGTTCGATTCTGACGGCATATCCGCTGGTGAAGGAAGGACTGATCGATCCGGATACCCTCATCATTGATGCGAAGTCCGGTACCTCCGGCGCTGGGCGCGGCGCGAAGCTGCCGAATCTGTTCTGCGAGGTCAATGAGAATATGAAGGCGTACGGCGTCACGAGCCACAGACATACACCGGAGATCGAGGAGCAGCTCGGCTATGCGGCAGGCAGACCGGTTGTTGTGAATTTTACACCGCATCTGGTGCCGATGAACCGCGGAATTCTGGCGACAGAATATGCCACCTTAACGAAAAAGGCGGACGGAAGCCTCCCTTCTTATGAGGAGATCAAGGCGGCTTACGATAAGTATTATGCGAAGGAAAAGTTCGTCCGCGTGCTTCCGAAGGATGCGTGCCCGGAGACCAAATGGGTCGAGGGAAGCAATTATGTGGATATCGGTTTTAAGATCGATGAGCGCACGGGCAGAATCGTGATGATGGGAGCGCTTGACAATCTGGTCAAGGGTGCGGCCGGACAGGCAGTGCAGAACATGAATCTGCTGTTTGGATTTGACGAGGCGGAAGGGCTTTGTCTGGTGCCGATGTTCCCGTAGATACAGAGCGAAAACAGAACCCGGGAAGGATTTTCCACGGAAGGAAGCAGCGGGAAAATGAACCGGAAATGATAAAGAGAAGAGATGGAAGTATGAAAGAGACAGAACCGGTCATCCGCGTGATGACAATGGATGATTTTGAGGCGGTACATGCGTTATGGATGGAGATTCACGGGTTTGGAATCCGCAGCATCGATGATTCCAGAGAGGGCGTGGAGCGTTTTATAAGACGTAATCCGACCACCAGCATGGTAGCGGTGGCGGAGGGAAAGATTGTGGGCGCGATTCTCTGCGGACATGACGGGAGAAGAGGCTGCCTGTATCATGTATGCGTGCAGGAGGCGTACCGCAAGCACGGGATCGGACAGAAACTCGTGGGTGCCTGCGTGGATGCGCTTGCGGCAGAGCATATCAACAAGATCAACCTGATTGCATTCAAGAAAAATGAAGTCGGAAACCGTTTCTGGCAGGGACTCGGGTGGACTTTCCGCGAGGATGTCAACTATTACGAATATGTCACAAACGAGGACAATATCACGACCTATAATCCATAGGAAGAAAAGGAGTGCGGAATGATAAAGATGATAAAGGGCGGAGTGACCGCCGCAAAAGGATTTTGTGCTGCCAGCACGGCGGCTGGTATCAAATATCAGAACAGACAGGACATGGCAATGCTCTACAGCGAGGTTCCCTGTGCGGTGGCGGGAACTTTTACCACGAATCTGGTGAAGGCTGCCCCGGTAAAGTGGGATCAGAAGATTGTATACGAGAGCAAAAAGGCGCAGGCGGTTGTGATCAATGCGGGGATTGCCAATGCGTGTACCGGCGAGGAGGGAATGCGCTACTGCAGACAGACGGCGGAGAAAGTCGGTGAACTGCTTCCGATTCCGGAAGATCAGGTGCTCGTGGCATCGACCGGAGTGATCGGCATGCAGCTTCCGATGGAGCGCATCTGTGCGGGAATTGAGGCGATGGTTCCGGCATTGTCGGGTGAGACAGAGAGCGGTCATGCGGCGGCACAGGCGATCATGACGACGGATACCCACGAGAAGGAGATTGCGGTGGAAGTCATGCTTGGCGGCGTTCCTGTTACGATCGGCGGCATGTGCAAAGGCTCGGGCATGATTCATCCGAACATGTGCACGATGTTGAGTTTTGTGACAACGGATGCGGCGATCGCACAGCCCCTGCTTTTAGAAGCGCTGCAGGCAGATGTCTGCGATACCTATAATATGATCTCTGTGGACGGCGACACTTCCACGAATGATACCTGTCTGCTTTTAGCGAACGGGTTGGCGGAGAATCCGGTCATTTCAGAGAAAAATGAGGATTACGACAAGTTCTGTGAGGCATTGCGGACGGTCAATGAATATCTGGCGAAGCAGATGGCAGGCGACGGCGAGGGAGCCACGGCGCTGTTTGAGGTGAAGGTCATCGGAGCAGAGACGAAAGAGCAGGCGAAGATCATCAGCAAGTCGGTCATCACATCGAATCTGACCAAGGCGGCAATCTACGGACACGATGCAAACTGGGGAAGAATTCTCTGTGCGATGGGTTACTCGGGCGCACAGTTTGATCCGGAGAAGGTGGATCTGTTCTTTGAGAGTGCGGCAGGAAAAATGCAGATCATAAAGGACGGCGTGGCACTTGACTACAGCGAGGAGGAGGCGACGAAGATCCTCTCGGAGCCGGAGGTGACGGCGATCGCGGATATCAAGATGGGCACGGAGGAGGCGACGGCGTGGGGCTGTGATCTGACATATGATTATGTCAAGATCAACGCGGATTACCGTTCCTAGGCAGAGACGTAAAAATTCAGGGAGAGTGGAGAGAAAATGGACGAGAAAAATATGCAGGAAATTCTGGCAAAGGCGGAAGTGCTGATCGAGGCGCTCCCTTATATACAGCGTTTTAACCGCAAGATCATTGTGGTAAAGTACGGCGGAAGCGCCATGGTGGACGAGGAGTTAAAGCGCCATGTGATCCAGGATGTGACCCTCTTAAAACTGGTTGGATTCAAGCCGATCATCGTGCACGGCGGAGGCAAGGAGATCAGCCGCTGGGTTGGAAAAGTCGGCATGGAACCGGTGTTTGTCAACGGACTCCGTAAGACGGATGAGGCGACGATGGAGATTGCGGAGATGGTCTTAAATAAAGTCAACAAATCTCTGGTCAAGCTGGTGGAAGAATTGGGAGTCAATGCGATCGGCATCAGCGGCAAGGACGGCGGACTGCTCAAGGTGGAGAAAAAATATTCCAATGGGGAGGACATCGGATTTGTCGGCGAGATCACAGAGGTTAATCCGAAGATCCTCTACGATCTTCTGGAGAAAGATTTCCTGCCGATCGTGTGTCCGGTCGGAATGGATGATGCCTACAACAGCTACAATATCAATGCGGATGATGCGGCATGTGCGATTGCAAAGGCGGTCAGCGCAGAGAAGCTTGCATTTTTGACGGACATTGAGGGTGTATACAAGGATCCTTCGGACAAGAGCACGCTCATCTCGGAGCTGACCATCGACGAGGCGAGAGCGCTGATTGGCGATGGCTTTATCGGGGGCGGCATGCTGCCGAAACTGAACAACTGCATCGACGCCATTGAAAACGGCGTGTCCAGAGTACATATTTTAGACGGGCGGATCGCACATTGTCTGCTCCTTGAGATCTTTACCAACAGAGGTATCGGTACGGCGATCCTTAGTGAGAAAGAGAAGAGGTATTACAATGAATAAAGAGATATGTATGAAAGAGGCGGAGGAGAGCATTCTCCATACCTATAACCGTTTTCCGGTGGTGTTTGACCACGGGGAGGGCGTATATCTGTATGACACGGACGGAAAAGAATATCTGGATTTTGCGGCGGGAATCGCCGTGCAGGCATTTGGGTATCATAACAGGGAGTACAGCGAGGCGCTAAAGACGCAGGTGGATAAGCTGATGCACACTTCCAACTTGTTTTACAACGAGCCGATCACAAGCGCGGCAAAACGTGTCTTAAAGGCAAGCCGGATGGACCGCGTTTTCTTTACGAACAGCGGCACGGAGGCAATCGAGGGAGCCTTAAAAGCCGCAAAGAAATACGCGTACACCAGAGATGGTCATGCAGGGCATGAGATCATTGCCATGAATCATTCGTTCCATGGCAGAAGCCTCGGAGCTCTCTCGGTAACCGGCAACAAACATTACCAGGAACCGTTTGAACCGCTGCTCCCGGGAATCCGTTTCGCAGAATTTAATCAGTTGGACAGTGTAAAAGCTTTGATAAATGAGAAAACCTGTGCTATTATTTTGGAGACGGTACAGGGCGAGGGCGGAATCTACCCGGCAACCGACGAATTCCTTCAGGGGGTGCGTGCACTCTGCGATGAGCATGATATTCTGCTGATCTTAGATGAGATCGGACGAGGAACCAGTACATATGACGGACTTAGTATTGCATGGGCAGTTGTGGAATATATTAGTAACAGTGAACTGCTTGGAGCAAAAACGTTATTTGCCACCCACTATCATGAACTGACAGAATTAGAGGGTAAGTTATCCTCTGTAAACAACTACTGTATAGCAGTAAAAGAAGACGGTGATGATATCGTATTCTTACGAAAGATCGTAAAAGGCGGAGCGGATCGAAGCTATGGTATTCAGGTAGCCAAGCTTGCCGGAGTACCGGATATCGTGATCAATCGTGCAAATGAGATCTGCAACCAGCTTATCGATACGGATATAACGACGAAATTAAAAGATATCAAGATAACAAATGATTTTCATAAAAGTGCTTCCGATACCCAGATGTCATTTCTGGCAAATCCGGAAGAGAGTGCCATTCTGGAGGAGATCAAGAATGCAGATCTGTCCAACATGACACCGATGAAAGCATTGTTATATCTGAATGAATTACAGGAGCGAATCCGTTAAGGAGAACCTATGATAAAATTACTGGATCAATATACAATTGATAAGATCGCAGCCGGTGAAGTGATCGAACGTCCCGGCTCGGTTATAAAAGAATTAGTGGAGAATTCCATCGATGCGGGTGCAACTGCGATCACCATCGAGATCAAAGAAGGCGGTATGAGCTTTATCCGTATCACAGACAATGGATGTGGTATCTCAAAGGAGGAAGTTCCGGTTGCCTTCCTTCGTCATGCAACCAGTAAGCTTCAGACGGCGGATGATCTGTTAAAGATCGCATCCTTAGGCTTCCGTGGCGAGGCGTTATCTAGTATAGCCGCAGTTGCCCAGGTAGAGCTGATCACCAAGCAGGAAGATGTGCTTACCGGAACCAGATACCAGATCCACGGCGGAAAAGAGATCTCAAATGAGGAAATCGGCGCACCGCTTGGTACAACGATTGTTGTAAGAAATCTGTTTTATAATACACCTGCCAGAAAGAAATTCATGAAGACGCCTGCAACAGAGGGCTCGTATATCTACGATCTTGTCTGTCGTATGGCAATGTCACATCCGGATGTTTCATTTAAGTTTATTATGAATGGAACAGATAAGCTATTTACATCCGGCAACGGCAGACTAAAAGAGATCATCTATCATATATATGGTAGAGATATTACGAATAACCTTCTGGAAATCCATGCAGCAAATGATCAGGTAAAGATCACAGGATATCTTGCAAAACCGAGTATATCCAGAGGTAACCGTTCATTTGAAGATTATTATGTAAACCAAAGGTATATAAAGAGCAATATATTAACAAAGGCAATCGAAGATGCATATCGTACCTTTGTTATGGTTCATAAATTTCCATTTACAGTTATCAATTTTGAGATTGATCCATCTCTGATCGATGTAAATATCCATCCTGCAAAACGGGAATTGAAGTTCATAAATGAACCGGATATGTATGATTTTACTTATATCAGTGTCAGAAAGGCGCTGTTATTTAAAGAACTTATCCCGACTGTTACACCGGGAAAGGATAAGCGACCGGAGACACTGGCAGAACGAAAGGTGGAGAAGCGCCCGGAGCCATTCGAAACAAACCGGAGGGCCACAGAGCTTCCTCCGCAGCCGGCAAAGCCAGCGCAACAGAAAAAGCCAAGTATGCCAATGCAACCGGCAAATTCAGGTATATCTGCTCAACCAACACCGACACCATCTGTTACGATGGAAAACAGAAGCAGCTCGCCGGTTGAAATCCAATATTTGAAAGGAGATAATCAGTCTGGTAAAAATATCACAAATAATATGGTTGCTGAAAATATTGTTCCGTATTTGACACAACCGGAAAAGACAGCATTAAATCCTGCTGAAACGAGTGTACAGACTAACGAAACATCAGAACAGAAGAAACAGGAACCGATCACATCGGAAGCTAAGATTAAATACGAGCAGATGGATATGTTTGAAGATAAATTCCTGACACCGGAAGCTAAGAAAAAGCACCGGATCATCGGGCAGTTATTTAAGACATACTGGCTGATCGAGTACGAAGATAAGTTCTTTATCATGGATCAGCATGCCGCACATGAAAAGGTAAAATTTGAGGAATTAATGGCAAACTATAAGAATAAGACTGTCATTCCTCAGTATCTGATGCCACCTGCGATCGTATCCTTGAGCGGAACAGAATCAGAGTTCTTACGGGAAAATCTGGAATTTTTCCAGAATCTGGGATTTCAGATCGAAGGTTTCGGCGGAAAAGAATACAAGCTGTCAGCCGTTCCGGCAAATCTGTTCGGATTAGACGGCAGAGAATTATTTCTGGAATTTATCGGAGAGTTATCCGAAAACGGACAGAAGCAGACGATTGATACATTTATCAGTAAACTTTCCACAATGGCGTGTAAAGCTGCGATAAAGGGGAATACTTCCATTAGCTTTAAGGAAGCAGACATCCTGATCGACCAGTTGATGAAGCTTGAAAATCCATATACCTGTCCGCATGGCAGACCAACCCTGATCTCCATGACAGAAACAGAACTGGAAAAGAAATTCAAACGAATTGTTTAGTAATTAAACTTATATAGAAACGGAGCAGCAAATGAAGCCTCTTGTTATATTAACCGGACCGACAGCCGTAGGTAAAACAAATCTGTCGATCGGTCTTGCAAAAAGAATAAACGGTGAGATCATTTCTGCAGATTCCATGCAGGTCTATCGAAAGATGGATATCGGAACTGCCAAGATCATGCCGGAGGAAATGGATGGCATTCCCCATCATCTGATCGATGTATTAGATCCGAAGCAGCCGTTTAATGTTGTATTATTTAAAGAACTTGCAACAAAGGCGATGGATGATATCTATGCCAGAGGACGGATACCTGTCATTGTCGGCGGAACCGGCTTTTATATTCAGGCAGTTTTATACGATATTCATTTCGATGAAAATGACGATGATAAAAGCTACCGTACTTATCTGGAACAGCTTGCGGAAAAACATGGAAATCTCTACCTTCATCAGATGCTTGAAAAAGTGGATCCGGCGTCAGCCGCAGCCATTCATTATAACAACCGCAAACGTGTGATCCGGGCATTGGAATTCTATAAAGAGACAGGAATCCCGATCTCCGAACATAACGAGAAAGAATCCAAACGGATTTCTCCATATAATTTTGAATATTTTGTGTTAAATGATGCAAGATCAAAATTATATGATAGAATAGACAGGCGAATTGACATCATGGTAGAACAGGGATTGATCGAAGAGGTAAAGGCATTAAAGGATCAGGGATATACAAAAGATCTGATATCCATGCAGGGGCTTGGATATAAAGAGATCCTCGATTATCTGGATGGTGTAACATCTCTGGATGAAGCCCTCTATATCTTAAAACGTGATACCAGACATTTCGCCAAGCGTCAGATCACATGGTTTAAGAGGGAAAAAGAAGTCACTTGGGTGGATAAGAGTGAATTCACATCAGAAGATACCATTATGGATTTCATGCTTGAACAGTTACGGTCAAAAGGAATTATTTCATAAAATAAAATGGAGCAGATAAAATGAACACATTATTAAAAGATTATTATACATCCTTACACATTGATGAACGGGTATTTGATTACTGTCAGAAGATTGAAGACAGCTTAAAGGATCGTTTTGCAGCGATCGATGCCATCTGTGAGATCAACCAGATGAAGGTCATCAAAGCCATGCAGGATAATCGTCTGGCGGAAGCGCATTTTGCAGGTTCCTCCGGATATGGTTATACCGATGACGGACGAGATGCACTCGAACGGATCTATGCAGATGTATTCCATACGGAAGATGCGCTGGTCCGTTCTCAGATCACCTGTGGAACACATGCGATCTGTACGGCGTTATTTGGTAACTTAAGACCGGGAGATGAACTGCTTGCAATCTCAGGAAAACCATATGATACGATGGATGAGATCATCGGACTTCGCCCTTCACCGGGTTCTTTGGCAGAATATGGTGTTACATACGCCCAGGTAGATCTGACACCGGAAGGAGAGTTTGATTTTGAAGGAATCCGAAATGCGATCAATGAACACACAAAGCTTGTGGAGATCCAGCGTTCCAAGGGTTATGCCGTACGTCCGACTTTATCCTGTGAGAAGATCGGAGAAGTGATCACATTTGTAAAGAGTATCCGTCCGGACATCATCTGTATGGTAGATAACTGTTATGGTGAATTTGTTCAGGATAAAGAACCAACAGACTATGGCGCAGATCTGATCGCAGGTTCCCTGATCAAGAATCCGGGTGGCGGACTGGCTCCGATCGGTGGTTATATCTGTGGTAAGAAGGAATATGTGGAAAATGCCGCATACCGTCTTACAACTCCGGGACTTGGCAAAGAGGTTGGTGCATCTTTAAATAATACAAAGACTTTTACACAGGGCTTATTCATGGCTCCATCGGTTACGGCAAGTGCTTTAAAGGGTGCGATCTTTGCTGCAAATGTATATGAAAATCTTGGTTTTAAGACAGTTCCGAATAAGACAGAGGATCGTTTTGATATCATACAGGCAGTTGAACTTCAGACACCGGAACGTGTGGTTGCTTTCTGTGAAGGGATTCAGGCGGCTGCACCTGTTGACAGCTATGTAAAGCCTGTACCATGGGATATGCCGGGATATGATTCTCCTGTCATCATGGCGGCCGGTGCATTTGTATCCGGTTCTTCAATTGAACTTAGTGCGGATGCCCCTATGAGAGAACCGTATGCTGTATATTTTCAGGGAGGACTTACCTATCAGCATGCAAAATTTGGAATTGTAATGACATTGCAAAAAATGGTAGAAAATAATCTTATAGTGTGGTAGATTTAGTTCGAAAGTCACCTTTCTTTCAGGCATTGGAGAGGCGGAGAGAAAAGGAGGACATATGAATTCTAATTTTACAATGCGGGATATGGCTGTTACAGAGCGACCATATGAAAAATGTCAGCAGAGTGGTCCTTCCGCTTTGAATGATGCCGAACTGCTTGCAGTCATACTTCGATGCGGAAGCCGAAAAGAAAATGCACTGGTTACAGCCCAGCGTATTCTGAACCGTCATTCGGTTCATAAAGGCTTAGTCGGGTTGAAGCATCTGACATTGGAAGAACTGATGTCGATTGATGGGATCGGACATGTAAAAGCGATCCAGATGCAATGTATCGGTGAATTATCAAGACGGATAGCGGAAGCGGAATATAAGCCATTTCTGACATTTGGCGATCCGCAGAGTATAGCAGATTATTTTATGGAACGTACCAAATATCTGGATAAAGAGCGGGTTTACAGCCTGCTGTTTGATTCCAGACATTGTTTGTTGGGAGAAAACTGTATATCAGAGGGAACGATCGATCATGCAGTTATATCTCCAAGAGATATCTTTATAGATGCCTTAAGCTATCACGCAGCATATGTTGTTTTGCTGCATAATCATCCATCCGGGAATCCGGAACCAAGCAGACAGGATATCTGCTTGACAAAGAGAGTAGCAGAAGCAGGCAGAATGCTTGGAATCCTGTTATCTGATCATATTATTATAGGGAATAATTGTTTTGTCAGTCTGGCAGAAAGAGGAATGTTGAATGAGACGTCGTAACAGAAAAAGAATAGAAATAACTCCAAAATATTTTTTGCTTGCATTAACGATAGTATGTGTAGTTTTAATGATCGCATCACTGTTTTTTGACAGTATAATGCCGTCAGTCCGTAATGCAACAAACACGTTTATTCTTCCAATGCAAAAAGGAGTAAATACAGTAGGAAGCTGGGTAGAATCCAAGGCAGAAGCACTGAAAAATTACGAAGATATCGTGGCGGAAAACGATCAGTTAAAGGAACAACTGGATACCTATAGATCCACACTTGCCCAATATGAACAGAACTCTTATGAGCTGGACCGGCTGCAGAAGCTGTATGAGCTGGATGCACAGTATACTGATTATGATAAAACAGGAGCAAGAGTTATATCTAAGGATACCGGAAACTGGTTTGATGTCTTTTATATTGACAAAGGAACCGATGATGGACTGTCTATTGGTTGTAATGTATTATATGGAAATGGTCTGTGCGGAATTATCACAGAGATTGGAGCGGATTATGCAAAGGTCCGTTCGATCATCGATGATACAACAAATGTAAATGCAACAATCCTGCCGGCCCAGGCAATCTGTAATGTATCCGGAAGCCTAACGAATTATGCAGACGGCTACCTGCTTGCGGAAAATATAGATAAAGATGCAGATATATCAGAAGGAGATCAGGTTGTGACCTCACATGTTTCGAGCAAATATCTTTCTGGAATCAATATAGGCTATATTGCAAAGATAGAAAATGATTCCAACAATCTGACCAAGACAGCGTATATTACGCCGGCTGCTGATTTTTCTAATATTGAAGAGGTTCTGGTGATCCGCCAGACAAAGAAAAATGTTACAGATTAAAAACAATTGACAGAACTAAATGGTAGAAGAAGGTTGAAATAGAATTGAAACGAGTATTTACATTAGGAATTTTGATCATTATATGTTTTGTATTACAGACTGCATTATTTCCCTATATAGAAATTGCCGGAACAGCACCGGATCTGATGCTGATACTGACAGTTTCTTTTGGTCTTATGCGCGGTAGAAAAGAAGGAATGCTGGTTGGTTTTTTCTGCGGTTTTCTGTATGATCTGTATTTTGGATATGCGATTGGACCGTTTATGATACTTTATATGATTCTTGGATATTGCAATGGATTTTTCCACCGTTTATATCTGGTGGAAGATGTTCTTTTACCAATGCTGATCATTCTGATCGACGATCTGTTTTTTAATTTTGCAACATATATTATCTTTTTCTTGTTGCGGAACAGGCTGGAATTTTCAACCTATCTGAAGGATATCATTCTTCCTGTCTCTTATACACATCTCCGAGCCCACGAGACACTGAGCGATCTCG